>Ga0209753_1001361_pt1 | contig 10249 bp, 5 predicted proteins | sample METZYME_3_550m_FD_187550 | JGI IMG/M metagenome (GOLD analysis project Ga0209753, IMG submission 187550) | Marine microbial communities from oxygen minimum zone in mesopelagic equatorial Pacific - METZYME_3_550m (SPAdes) (version 2) | ecosystem: Environmental > Aquatic > Marine > Oceanic | place... | reverse complement strand
CGGAGTAGTCTAAATGGCATCACCAGAGTTTAAAAAAGGATATAAAAAGGGTTTCGCAGCTGGCGCAGATTCTGTTGAGGAAGGTCTACCAGGCTGGTTTGGCACCTTTGCGGACATGATGACACTACTATTTGCATTTTTTGTGCTTTTAGCAGCTATCTCAACCATGGACCCCGTGAAACTACAGGAAATGGCTAACTCTGAAGGAAAATCACTTGGGAGTAAAATAAAAGCCAGTGGGAAAGCTGAACTAGAAGGAGAGTTTGAGCCTATAAAAAATCTGGCAGCAATGAAGAAAGAAATAGAAGAGACCATTGAAGAAATGAAAAAGGAGAACCCAAAAGGAGATCCTCCCATAGATATACAGACAAGTGCAAAGGGTTTAATCATTAATATTAAGGGTGACTATGCATTTCCTATAGGGAAAGCAAAAATGAAGCCAGAACTTATGACGCTTCTTGATGAAGAAATTATTCCTAAGATTCAGCTCAGCGTATTCCAGGTTGAAGTTGCGGGACACTCGGACTCTGATCCCATGCCTAAGAAATGGCGAAAAAACTTTGCAACCAACTGGGAACTGTCTGCCGCGCGCGGTGCTAGTGTTGTCCGATATATGATTGAAAAAGGGATTCCTGCCCCCAGGCTGCTTGCTGCTGGTTATGGACCATGGGCTCCAAAAGGTATCGATAGCGTAAGAAAGGCAAACCCAATGTGGAACCCGCTTACCCTTACCTGGGGTGAACCGGTCATTAGCAAGGGAGCAGAAATGCCAACAGTGTTGTCCTTAAATGCTACCAATAAAATGAAATCTCTAAATAGAAGAATTCAAATTACGTTTATACAGCCGCCGCACCATGGCAAGGGTTCTAAGGCTGGCAAGTCTACCAGTTACGAAGAATGATGAAAGTAAATTTTAAAATGCGGAGTAATAACATACCGAGGAGTTTCACATGAAAACAGGGTTTCAGAAACTTATAAAACAAATTGTGATCCTATCGCTGTTAGGTTTTCTGCTTGGTCAGGGTTCTGGATATTTGGCGCAGAAACTTATGGTGGAGAACAATATTCGTCAGCGGGTCCAGGACGCCCTCTCCAAGATCGTTGATAATAATAAATATGTTATCAATGTGGATATAAATCTTGAGATAAGCGATGAAGTGGAAGAACAGATTACAATGTTAGCCCCACGTGAAAAAAAGGAGCCACCGCCACGCCCGCCTTCGCCCAGCTCACAAGCGGAAAAGGGAGTAACAGACCTTCAGGAAAGTATAAAAGGTGAAACAAAATCTGAGAAATCAACCTACTCTATTGGTTTGCCTATTCCTGGATTTGAAATGGAGTTTACTGAATCTGAAAAGAATCGGAAGAGAGCAAAAGAACCGGAACCACCAGTTGTATCAGTAGACACAAAAGAACCCATTGAAATAACCCCTAGGGATACAGATCCTGCGCAACCTCGCGTAGATAAGGTCTATCGTAGTACACGTCCATCTAGGGCTGAGATAAAAAAAATGTATATCAGTCTGATTCTCCAAGAAGGCGCTGCTCCAGAACTGATCGAAAATATTCGTCAGTTAACCATGGCCGCATCCAAGTTTGACCGAAATCGTGGCGATAAACTCACAATCATGACTGCAAGTTTTAAAGAGAAACGCGACCAACGATCTGCTGAACAGATAATGCTTAAGAACATTGCTGAGAAAATTGAGCTTTTAGAAGAAAAACGCGTTTCGGAAGAAAGACATCAGGATGCAAACTGGGAAAAGGGCCTGACCCGGTATCGCGAAGAAGAAACTATTCGGCGTGAAGAAGATCGTCGATTCTTTGAAGGACAGATCAGTCAACTGGAACAACAGGCAAAAGAAAGAGCGTATGAACAGGAGAAGAAAGAAATGCTCATGCGCGATTCCCTTAAATTAAACAAATTGAATAATGAAATTCTTGCCTTACGAGCGATGCTTGAATCTGCGGAACGTAGAGACAGCCTGGAAACAATCAATAAACAAGCAATATTGGACTCCCTACGTTATGAAAATCTCAGCGGTGATTTAGATAATCTAGCAAAATCTCTCCAGGATGCAGTGGCAAAGGAATCTGAAGAAGAGGAAAAAGAAGCCGAAGCAAAAATTCACGAGGAAATTAATATCCGTGAACGTGAAAAGGCAGAGCGTGATGCAGAAATTGCAGCAAAGATAAAAGATTTGGATAATGTACAAGCCGAGCTAGATAGGCTTCAGGAGGATATGGAAAAAGGAATGGATAATAAAGCCATGATTTTAATAGGGCTTGGCTCGGTTGCTGTCATTCTTTTGCTCGTATTGATCATTGTTATGGGCCGGGGATCTAAACAGCCGCCGACTCCGCCCTGGATGTATCCTCCACCACCCAGGAAACCACGCGGTAGGAAAAAACCCGCTAAGGAAGAAAAAGCAAAAAAAGAAGAGCCCAAAGAAGAACCTAAGGAATCTGCTGTTGTTACAGAATCCAGCCCAACGGATACGAAAGACGAAGCTATTCCGGAAGATTCTTCATCAATTCCTGAAGAGCAAGAGACAGGTCCGCCACCCCCAAGCGACGATGATCCCGATGTGGTACGGAGCGAGATTGATGATATCCGCAAATCTGTAGTGTCAATGAGTGTTGGTCAGCCAGAACGGACCACAACTATTGTAAAAGAATGGCTTGAGCAACCTGCGCCTCCAGAACCTGAAACGTCATCGGAAGAAACATCAAGCGGAGATGATGAAGATGCGGCCGATAAAAAAGACAAAAAGTAGGAATAGCCATGATTACTGATTATAATCGTTTGTCGGGGCTACATAAGGTGGCTATACTTTTCTCTGTTTTGGGCGAAAGCTTGGCCATGTCTTTGGTTAGGGGGCTTTCGAGGACAGAAGTTAGAAAAATTCGTGCCACAATTCGAGAAATGGGTACAGTGTCTTTTTCTGTGAAAAGAAGGGTCATGGAAGAATTTTATTTTGGTTTTCTGAGCGAACAATTTCAGGATCCCGAAAAAGAAGAAGGTCCCATCAAACCGTTTGAATACTTAACAGAGCTGAATGATGAACAAGTTGTCGCTTTGTTGGCAAATGAAGATGTTCCAGTCATAGCCATAGCTATGGCACAGCTACCCGCAGAAAAGCGAATGATGGTATTGGATCGCATGAAACCTGACCAAAAAGGAGCCGTTCTGATTGAATTAGGAAGTTTGCAAGATGTTCCTTTAGAAGCAATAGTTGAAGTTGCTGGTAAACTAAAAGAAAAAGCGTCATATTTACCCAAGTCGGTAGAGTTCTCTCGAGGTGGTGCTAAAGAAATTGCCGATCTTATTGGAGAAATGGGTACGGATGAAGCCGAACGTTATATGCAAACATTACAAAATGAAGATCCAGAGCTTTTTAAAGAAGTAAAAATGTATTTTCTTACCTTCGAAGATATTTTAGCGGTTTTCCCCGATGGTACCCTGCGCGATTTGATGAACTCTGTTGAATTGGATGCTATTGCTATGGCTGTCAAAGGAGTCGAACAAGAACAAGTAGATAGAATTATTAGTAATCTTCCACAGAAAAAGCAAGCAATGTTCGAACCTGTAGAAGGAGCGGTTGCGAAGCGTGAAGTGGATGAAGCCCGTAAAAAAATTGTTGGACAGGCAAAACAGATGGAAAAGGATGGAGCTTTTAACTTAGCAGATATGCTGGGTGGTGGCGATATGATCGAATAATAATCAATTTATAAAATAACTGAATAAAAAGAGTCCCGTTTTAGGACTTTTTTTATAGTTCTGCATGTGCCGCAGCCAAACGCGCGATGGGCACACGAAAAGGTGAACAGCTCACATAATCCAGCCCGTTATCCTTGCAAAAATGAATAGAAGCGGGATCACCACCATGTTCACCGCAAATTCCGATTTTAAGAGTTGACCTAGCCTTACGTCCAGACTCCACCGCTAAAGACATCAATTTCCCAACACCATCTATATCGAGACTCTGGAAAGGATCTTGTGGTAGGATATTACGGTCAAGGTAATCAGGTAGAAAGGAGCCGATATCATCCCGGCTAAAACCGTAAGTAGTCTGGGTTAGATCATTGGTGCCAAAGCTAAAAAACTCTGCGTGCTTGGCTATCTCATCAGCGGTGAGACAAGCCCGTGGAAGTTCAATCATTGTACCAACAAGATAATCTATATTTATCCCTGACTCTTCCTGAATCTTGGTTGCTACATTGCGAACAATTGTTTCCTGATTCGTGAATTCTTTTACAGTACCCACAAGAGGGATCATGATTTCAGGTAAGACAGTTATACCTTCTTTGGTTAATTCTGTCGTTGCTTCCAAAATTGCCCTAGCCTGCATTTCCGTAATTTCAGGGTAAACAATTCCCAGACGACAGCCACGATGGCCTAGCATCGGGTTTAATTCATGAAGATTGACTATTCGCTTTTTAACCTGAGATTTTTCTACCTTAACTTGGACTGCTAGGTCTTGAATTTGATTTTCCGTTAGGGTCATGAATTCATGCAATGGGGGGTCCAATAAACGGATGGTCACTGGAAAGCCATCCATAATCTTAAAAATCTCTTTAAAATCGTTTTTTTGGTAGGGAAGCAACGCCATTACTGCAGATCTTCTTTCTTTGGGGTTTTCGGCTAAGATCATTTTTCTCATAGCCATGATACGTGTGTCATCAAAAAACATATGTTCTGTACGGCAGAGACCAATTCCCTCGGCTCCGAACTGGATTGCCTGATAAGCATCAGTCGATGTTTCTGCATTGGTCCTAATATTCAGCTTACGAACCCCATCAGCCCAGGCCATTAATTGCTTGTATTCTTCATGTGTTTCCGGGTCTGCCGGAATTAAGTCTAATTGACCTCTATAAATTTTCCCTATGGTACCGTTCATGGTGATCCAATCACCTTCTTTTAGAACCGTATTTCCGATTTGGACTTCTTTTAGTGTCTCGTTTATGTGCAAATCGCCACAGCCAACTATACAGCATTTCCCCCAACCTCTGGCGACAAGCGCTGCATGGGAAGTCATGCCCCCCCTTGCAGTTAAAACTGCAGTTGCCACGTGCATACCATGGATATCTTCGGGGGATGTTTCTTCCCGTAACAGAACTACTTTCTCACCCTGGCGGAACCACGTTTCAGCATCATCTGCTGTGAACACTAAGCGACCAGTTGCACTACCAGGTCCCGCTGGCAACCCTTTCCCTAAAAGAGTCGCGGTTTTTTCAATTTTTGTATCCAGTATGGGATGTAGTAACTCATCCAGTTGTTCAGGCTTTATACGTAACAATGCTGTTGTTCTATCTATTAAACCTTCATTAGCCATATCCACAGCCATTTTTATTGCAGCTGCACCATTACGTTTACCCACCCGGGTTTGAAGCATCCATAATCGTCCATCCTGAATAGTAAACTCAATATCCTGCATATCAGTGTAATGTGTTTCAAGATCGGTGCGGATTTTAGACAGCTGTCTGTAGGGGTCGGGCATGCATGATTCTAAAGATGGAAGATTCTGTGTGTCTGGTGTCTTGGTCAGCTCGTTAAGAGGGTTAGGTGTACGCAGGCCCGCTACAACATCTTCCCCCTGTGCGTTAGGTAACCACTCGCCGTAGAAATGGTTCTCCCCCGTACTTGGATTTCGGGTGAAGGCTACGCCTGTAGCAGAGTTTTCACCCATATTGCCAAAAACCATAGATTGGATATTTACAGCTGTTCCCCATTCATCCGGGATATTTTCAATGTTGCGATAGCTGACAGCTCGTGCACCATTCCAGCTTTTGAATACGGCTTCAATACTACCACGGAGTTGTGTGTGGGAATCATCAGGAAATTTTGATCCCAGGGTGTTTTCAATTTCTGCTTTATAGGATTCCGAGATTTGTTGCCACTGTTCCGCGGTGAGGTCCGTGTCATTCTTTAGTCCATTATTTTCTTTAAATATGTCCAGGATGCGCTCCAATTTCTGTCGGATACCTTGGCCATCGGGGGGGTCGATGCCACCGGCTTTTTCCATGACCACATCAGCATACATACTGATAAGACGTCTATATGCGTCATAAACAAAACGAGGGTTTTCTGTTTTGTCGATTAGTCCTGGAATGGTGAAACTAGAGAGTCCAATATTTAATACAGTTTCCATCATTCCCGGCATCGACTGTCTTGCTCCGGAACGTGCAGAAACCAATAAGGGGTTTTTTGTATCCCCGAAGCCAGAACCCATAATAGTTTCAATACATTCTAAGGCTTTAGCAACCTGCGCTTCAAATTCTGTAGGAAAATTTAGATCATGGTTATAATAATATTTGCAAACATCAGTAGTGACCGTAAAACCCGGGGGAACCGGAATTCCCAAGTGGTTCATTTCTGCAAGGTTGGCACCCTTGCCTCCTAGAAGATTTTTCATGCTGGCCCGGCCTTCAGCCTGTCCGTCACCGAACGAATAAACATATTTCATAATTATTATTCCAACTGGAGGTTAATTGCGGCGTAATGAAGCAATCAATTTAATCTAGATCTGTAATAGCTTATTTATAAATATTTGAGATCCAAGGACTTAATTTAAATTTGTTTTTAAGTTCATTTGCTACCCGTTTTGCCACGGTTATCATTTTATATTTTCCGTGTCGAACCCGATACCATATTTCACCCTTAATAATAACGCGTGAAACAATTGATGGATAACCACCGTCCCCCAGCTTCTTAGCAAGGAGATTTGCAGCAGTTTTGTTTTTAACAGAACTTATTTGGATTGTGTAATATTCGGTTTTTATTCCTGTTTCATTTGGTGAAACACCCTGATTTTGTTTTATTGGTGGGGGGGTATCTATTATGGACACAATCCAGGGCTCTAGCGGATAGGCATTTCTTATAACGTTGGCTGTTTGATGAGCTTTTTCTTTAGAACTATATTTGCCGACCCGAACCCTTAACCATAAACCACTGTTCCCGTAGAATTCATCCAAGTAAGCTTCAAACCCCAATAGCCTGATATTTTTTGCAAGATCCAGGGCATAAACCTTGTCCTTAAAAGAACCTACTTGTACACTGAATAATTCGTTTACATTTGATATAGAAGTTATTTCATCTGTAATAAAGTGTTGGCTTTTTGCAGGTATTATCTGTTTTTCTGGTATTGATTTATAGCTGACATCCGTTTCTTGTGAAGGTTTTACGATATTTTTGATTCTTTTTCTGGTCTTTGATTTAATATTATCTGTTCGTGAAGTTATAGATTCCATCCCTGACACATTTATTGGTGATTTTCTTTTCCCGGAATCTTTCTTTTGTTCATCATCTGGAACTTCAGCTAAATATATGGCCTGAACCCATCCATGTTGTTTGTTGAATTCTACTTTATAATAAACCATCACCATTCCAGCAGATCTTTTTTTTGTTCTCTTTTGTTCGGCCCTTAGGGTGGTGAATTCTGGAATTTCCATCACGACATTTTTGACATTCACATCTTCATAAAGGAAAGTCTTTTTCTTGGTAATAAATGTTTTATTTACTGGTTTTATTTTATCATTTCCCCCACCGCAACTTGATTGATTAATACAGATACAGGAGAGAGATATCAATATCAACAAATTGTAGTACAGCGAGCTTATCCTTGTTATAGGCACCAGTAAAATAATTTTAGAATAGATGTCCAACAGCAGTGTTTAATCTGCTACTTTGGAATTTAATAAGGAAGGATAATTTAAAAAACGGGAGAGAAGTAACGAATTTCCTTTAAATTTCCTTTGTTGTTATAAAAATACCATTTATCGACCATTTTTCCATTTCTGTAAGTACCCTGCATTTCCTTCCGAGTTCGGTTCGTATCCCACCAACTAGTCCAAGCGTCATCCTTTTTACCATTTTTATAGTGTCCGTCTGTGACTCGTCCGTCACTGAAATAAGCTGTCCATTTTCCCTCTTTTATCCCTAAACTGAAAGTGCCTTCCTGTATTTTATTAGCCATTTCATCATAGAATATCCACTCTCCATCAGCATTTCCATCTACTAATACACCCTCTTTTTCTTTGGCACCATTTTCATAATAAAACACCCACTGACCGCTCATGATGCCGTTCTCATAAGTTCCCTGTGATTTTATCCGCTGATTGTCGTACCAAAATGTCCAAAAACCATGTTTTTTACCGTTTTTCCAGGTGCCCTGCTCTTCTTTGCCACCGCTCCACGGCAGATCCGGCTCAGGATCTGGAACATCAACCAACACCACTTCTGGCACATCCTTACCCATATACCACCTTATCCATGGCCCATCCTTTTTACCGTGTAAAGTCCGCCCGAGAAACAGGTACCCCTCATCCTCATTTTCATCAGCGATAACGCCAGTAAAAGGCAAATCATCATCTATTTTAAAATATAAATCTTCCACAGTTTTTAACCTAGACCACCCCACATGTTCTAGATCTCTACCATAGTCAAAATTAAAATCCTCTTTGCCCTGTGTATTCCAATAGGTCCAAACACCATCTGGTTTGCCCAATGTAAGATATCCTTCTTTCATCTTTTCCCCATTCTCGTAATAATGGGTGGTTAATCCGTCCCGCATGCCTTTTTGGTGGAACCCCTGTTCTTTAATCTGATCACTATTAGCGTACCAAATAACCCAAGGGCCCTCCGGCACATCTGCCTTGTAAGTAGTCATTCTGGCACGATAGCTGTTTTCCCATATAGTAGTTGGCCCATCTAGCATGCCGTTTTTATAAAAATGTTCCCAATCTTTTGTCTCAGTAGTTAGCCATTTAGTAGAGCGACCGTTTAGCTTACCCGCATGATATGTCTTTTCTTCTACCACAGAACCATCTGGATTATACCAGAGCCAAAGCCCATTCATTTCGCCTTGATCCCATGCTCCTTCAGAAAATTTAATTCCTGTGTCAAACCAATATGTCCAAGCACCACCCTTAGAACCATTTATATAGTAGCCTTCTTTTTCTTTGTTATCATTGAGATACCACCACCAATTCCATAGTTCATCATCATCATCAGCCTTATAGGTGCCACCTCGATAACTCCAGTTACCATTGGTAAACTCTAGATTCCGGTCATTTTCATACCAATAGGTCCATTTTCCATGGGGAACACCCTTTTGGTGGTGTTCTTCCCGATGCAAATGTCCATTTTCGTACCAGTATTTGTAGAGACCATCAACTTTCCCAAAATCAAATGTCCCCTGCTCTTTACGATAACCACTATCATACCAGAAAGTCCACTCACCGTGCTTTTTCCCGCGGTAGTATTGCCCATCGATCTCCATTTGGCCATTTCGGTGCCATTGTACCCATTGACCATCTCGCTTTCCAGATAAGAAACGACCCAGGAGAAGCAAACCCCGCACCCCTCCGTTTTCTTCTACAACACCACTGTAGGGAGCATGTTGTCCAACTTTATAGAAAATACCATCCCGCTCCTCTATATCTGCTATGCCGACACGCTCCAATCCGCTACCAAAATCAAATTTTAACCACCTTCTTCCATCGGGTTCCCAGTAGGTCCAAACACCCTCAGTTTCGTTGCGGCGAAAGATTCCTTCTCTACTTTTTTTCCCGTTATCATACCACTCAATAATATTTCCATTTATTTCGTTATTGACATAGGTTTCTTCAAGTTTTTTATTGTGTTTATCTCCATCAAATTGGTTCCACTGGGTCCAAACACCGTGTCTAGCATCATTTTTGTAGTGTCCTTCTTTATCTTCTAACCCATCCCGACGCCACCAGGCCCAATGACCATCCTTTGTCCCCTGGTTATATTCTTCATGACGTTGAGTAATACCGTTATCATACCAAAAGGTCCACTTCCCATGTGGTTTGTCCTGGGCATATTCAGTTTCTATCACCTTTATGTTTTCGGTGTTCCATTTGACATGTGGACCATGCTGTAAGCCCCTATCATAGGTTGTTTCTTCTGTTTTACGACCGTCATCCGCCCAATATGTCCATTTACCATGTAGTTTGTTATTAATATATTCCCCAGTCTTTTCTTTTATAATACCATTTTCGTACCAGGATGTAAAAGGCCCGTTCAGTTTCCCTCTTGCATATGCAGACTGTAGTTTTTTATTGCCGTTTGGATACCAAGATGTCCAAATGCTATCCCGCTCGCCATTAATAAATTTTCGCTCTTTTTTCTTTGATCCATCACTGTGCCACTCTATCCAAAGCCCATTCTGCTGCCCATCAAGAAAGTAGGTTTGTTCTTTATTAATACCGGTTTCATAATACC
>Ga0209753_1001357_pt1 | contig 10260 bp, 7 predicted proteins | sample METZYME_3_550m_FD_187550 | JGI IMG/M metagenome (GOLD analysis project Ga0209753, IMG submission 187550) | Marine microbial communities from oxygen minimum zone in mesopelagic equatorial Pacific - METZYME_3_550m (SPAdes) (version 2) | ecosystem: Environmental > Aquatic > Marine > Oceanic | place... | reverse complement strand
GATAGAATAGATGACAAACAAAGACATTCGAATTCCCATGAAAGGAATTAAAATAAAGGGTGTGATAATGGTTCCTAGTGTTGCTCCTATTGTATTAAGGGCATAAGTATTTCCAAGAGTTTTACTATTTGTTTTAAATAAATTGATATTTATTCGATTTGCTAGAGGAAAACTTAGCCCGAATCCCAGTGTTGGCAGGAACATAAGCCCAAATGCGAATAGCGATCTAATGCCAATAGTTTTTAATGCTATGTTATCTAGATCATAAAACAGTTGATCTGCCTTTGATGTCCATTCATGTAAATTTTCAAACAAAGGCAAAATAGCAATACATGAAATTGCAATGGATAGTTGGACTAGAAGAAATTTTAGAACATGATTTGAATTCCCAAGTAGTTTATCAGCCATAATACTTCCCAAGGCAATTCCAAAAAGAAATGTGGCCAGAATAAGCGCAAATGAATTTAGTGTTGTTCCCATTGGAAAAACTAAAACTCGTGTCCATAATATTTCACTTGCGAGGGCAGCCATCCCTGAATATGCAAATATAAAAATAAGAAGCAGCGAGAATTTACGATCAGGAGTTGAACTGCTTACATGGTTAATTTTATGTTTTATAACTGGAATTTTAGACGATGAACTTTTAATAAAGTAACTTCGAAGAGGAGTGCAGAGAAGAAAAACGAAAAAATTCATTCCAATGGCGGTTAAATTAGTTGCGCTAACGCCAAAGTATTTTAATGCTATTGTCTGAGTGTAGAGACAACCTGCTACAGCACCGAATGTGTTTAAGCTATAGAGAATAGAAACATCAGATAGAATACGTTCGCTATTTTTTCCAATCGACCAACTACCGATCAGTGGCAAGGTTGCTCCCATACATATTGTTGCTGGGAGCATGAGTGCTGTGCTAAGAAAAAACTCTATCCAATGAAGCAGGAAGCCTAACTCAATTGTTCCATTAACTATTGGGGCGTAAAAGCCAGATATTAACTCGAGTCCGTAAGGAAAAAAAAGTCCGTAAAGTCCGATTAACCCTTCAATTAGCCCGTAAAGTAGTACTAAATTAACAGTTTTTTTCTGTTTGTTTTTATGGCTAAGAAACTGGCCTATTCCCCATGCTCCTAAGGCTAAACCTGTCATAAAAGCGCACAAAACTGCACTAATAGCATACAGGGTTCCCCCAAATACTAGCGATAATTGTCGAATCCAAATAAGTTCATATACTAGGCTCGCTGCACCCGAAATAAAAATGCAGAAAAAAGGGATAAGCCTAGAAGGGGTAGTAAGAAAAGCATTCATATTAATTTTAAAAGCAAAGACTTAGAGGCAGTAATGTACATTTGAACAGTTCGATGCATAGATTTGCATCTCCTATAAAGGAGTGATATTCTTGAAAATTATCCCTTAAGCTAACTTTAGGACATCCACTTTTAACAGATTTTTGGAGTGATTTCATGTTTATGGTAAAGAAATGGAACTTATTGTTCACTACAGCAATTTTTTTTATTAGTTGTTTGGGAACAGCTTATGCCGATACCAAACCTCTAGGTATTAACCAAATCCCACCTATTCCTGATGTGGTTGCACGTGTGAACGGAAGTGATATTTCAGCAAAACACATTAAATTTCAGTTTATGCAAGCTTTGAAAAGATCGCAGGTACCAATAACATCACCTCAGAAAGATAAAATTGTACGTGAGGTCATAGACAAAGAAGTAGTCCGAGAATTAATGTATCAGGAAGGCCAGAAATTAAATTTGATAGTAGACCCAAATATTATAGAAACAGAATTACAGGCATTGAAGTCGGCGTACAAAAATGAAGATGATTTTAAGAAAGCTCTTTTGCAACGAGGTATTACCGAAGATGACCTAAAAAAATCAATTGAAGTGGACTCACAAGCACAAACGATTTTAAAGCAGCAGGTCAAAGGTATGCTGAGGATTAATGACAGCTTAGTTGAAAACTATTATAAAGATAACAAAGAAAATTTTCGTAGGCCTACGGCTTACCGAGCCAGTCATGTGCTTATCATGCCTTTTTCTCCAGAACTAATTAAGAATAGTAAAATCGAAGATTTGCAAAATAATAAAGAGGAACTTAGGGGCAAAGCCCGAGAAAAAATTCTAGAAATCCAGGCACAATTAGAAAGCGGGGTAGAGATAGCGGAACTAGCAAAAAAATACTCCCACGATGAGTCAACATCTAAAAATGGAGGTGACTTAGGGTTCTTTTATGCTGAAGCAGTAGAAAAATCATTTGCGGATGCGGTGGCAAAATTAAAAGTTGGTGAAATCTCAGAAATTGTTGAAACAAAGTTTGGATTTCATTTAATTAAATTGATAGAAACTAAATCAGGCGAATATGCTCCCTTTTCTGATATGAAAGGAGCTATACAAGAACATTTATTCATGGAAGGTGCTCGAGATCGAGTTTCGGATTATATTGTTAGTCTTAGAAAAAAAGCTGAAATTGAAATTTTCTACTGATACAACTCGCAAATTTTATAAACCTTTGCTGTTGAAAAGATAGTCTAATTAACATCGAAGCAGTTAGATACTAAAACCCGGTGCCCGCAGTAGCATTTATATTTATACCTAAAGCGGGTTTTTCTATAGAGGAGATTGAAGAATGGCAACATATACCAAGGAAGAAGATGTAGCAACGACTCAGGAAGACGACCCTAAAGCAAGAGAAGCCCTGAGAGAAGTATTCGGCAATACAGCTCGCTGGTCTTCAGACTTTAATGGGTTTACAGCTGACGTTATCGTAAATATCAATGGAAGTGAAGAATCTGGAACGATCACGGTAAAGAATTCTAAGGAAATAGAACATTCTATTAAAAGCGAAAAGCATAAGGAGTTTTTAAGCGAAAACATGGCTTCCATCGCCATGCATAGAGGTCCTCGCTCGTTTGAAGAGTCTGATGGAAAGTATAAATTAGCGTTTGCTGACGATGGGTCTCATCCGCAAGGGAGAGCGGTAACCATGGGTGGTGATGGAATGAAGTCTTTTTATCGTATCAAAGATGGACGAATTCAACAGATAAATCGTAAGACTCCTCGTATGTCTTTCACTATTAATGTTGAAGAAAGTGTGAAAAATGTAGAGGGTAAGTTCCTTACTCACAAATACACAGTGTATTATTTTAATCCTGAAAATGGATCCATTAAAGATGTCGAAAGCTATACAGATGATTTTAAGCGAGTGGGAAGCTTTGACTTACCTGAATACCGCCGGATCATAAATGCAGAGAGCGGAACGGTCGAAGCTGCGTTTATGAAACTTGAAAATCACAAAATATTGTAATTAGTTTTTACCTAATAGTATTAAGAAAGCCCGCTTAGAGATCTTTCGTTTCTTTGCGGGTTTTTTATTAGATTACCGATTCATCTTTGATATTTTTACCGTCGCCGATAGTTCTATTTTTGGCAATTACGGAACCCTTAACAGTAGAACCGGCACCAATGGTAACCCCTTCCCACAAAATACTGTTCTCAACTACGGCCCCATTTTTTATTGTACAGTTTGGTCCAATGACCGAGTGAGGTCCTATTTTCGAGTTTTCTGCAATATGGCAGTTACGTCCAACCAATATTGGAGGAATAGTAAATGAGTGGTTTGTATCATTTGGAGAGATTCCCTTTAAAAAAACTTTCTCATCAAGCGCATCGGCATTAACCTGCAGATAACTTTCACGATTTCCCATGTCCTTCCAATATCCATTATAGAGGTATCCATAAACCGGGACATCATCTCGAATCATTTGGGGAAATATGTCTTCCGTGGTTCCACAAAACTGACCTTCTGGAATACGATTAAAAATTTCTGGTTCCATAATTTGTATTCCAGTAAACATAACTTGTTTGGTGTTTTCGGGAAGCTCCATAGAGGATGCGCCAATAAAATGGACAATACGACCATCTTCACAGATTTCTATTGAGTCAAACTGTTCGGGAGAAATATCTTGTCTGACCACTAGAGTTAACTTTGAGTTATTTTTTTTGTGAAAATCAATAACCTTGTTAAGTGCAATGTCTGTAACAATATCGCTATTAATGAGTATGAAAGGTCCGTCTCCCAGAAAGTCTTCCATTTTTTTTATTCCGCCGGCAGTTCCAAGAATTTTTTCTTCTCGAGAAAAGTGAAGGTTCAAGTCAGTTGGTTTCTCCTTTTCAAAGTAGTCAATCATAAAATCAGGAAGGTGATGAATATTTACAGCAACCTCGCTGATATTTGCGGAGAGGAGTAGATCAAATATGTGAGATAAGAGCGGGCGACCTAGAACAGGGAACATTGGCTTTGGTAAAATACGGGTCAAAGGCTGAAGTCTTGTGCCAAAGCCAGCGGCTAATACCATCGCTTTCATTGAATCGCCTTTATATGAAGTGGTTTTGATGTTAATAGAAAAGCACAATAAATCATTTATATTCCTGCAAGTTTTCTAAGGGAGGAAACGTACGGCGGTTTAGCGATTCCTTTGTCCGTTATTATGGCGTCAACAAGATCGTTGGGTGTGACATCAAACGCCGGATGGGAAACACTCGCTCCTTCTGGTGTTATTCGCTTATCATTTATACAAGAGACCTCATCTTCCGGACGTTGCTCAATGGGGATCTCTTCACCCGAAGTTATCGACAAATCAAGGGTGGAAATGGGAGCCGCAACGTAAAATGGAATTCTGTGTTTTTGCGCCATTACTGCAACCATATAAGTTCCGATTTTATTAGCTACGTCACCGTTCCCGGCGATTCGATCAGCTCCTACTACAACTACATCAACCTGATTATTCTTCATGAAGAATCCGCTCATGTTGTCAGTAATTAGTTCGACTGGGATATTATCCTCCATTAATTCCCAGACTGTTAAACGGGCCCCTTGCAGAAACGGGCGAGTTTCGTCTGCAAGAACATCAATTTTTTTTCCCGCATTGACGGCAGCACGAATAACCCCTAGAGCTGTGCCAAATCCGGCTGTTGCCAGTGCGCCAGCATTACAATGAGTGAGAACAGTGCTTCCGTCATTGATTAAAGTTTGTCCAAAGTTTCCCATAGCCATATTGGACTCAATATCCTCTTTACAAATATCTAGCGCCTCCTGTTTTAGTTTTTTCTTGAGCTCAGGAATACTTAGTAGTCGTGATTCACGAGCAACACGCTTCATTCGCTCGATTCCCCATGCCAAATTAACAGCAGTGGGGCGGGAGTTTGCGAGAGGAATGCACTTATCTTCCAGTTTAGAATAAAAAGCATCAAAGTTGTCAGCGTAAATAGACTCAGCACCTAAGCTTACCCCCATAGCAGCGGAAACCCCAATAGCTGGGGCACCACGGATAACCATTGTCTTGATTGCATTAGCGACATCATCAATTGACTTGCAATCAACAAAGACTTTTTCCAGGGGGAGCCGAGTTTGATCGATCATTCGAACTACTCCGTCCAAGTACTCAACAGTTTTAATCATTTCAACCTTCCTAATAAAAGATCTGCTAGAACAATAGGCAAGAACTAGTTTAAAAAATAATAAAATAACTTTCGGCAGCCCTGCTTTTTTTTCAGGAGTCAGCTTTGTGTGATTGAGGGTATTTTATTAAAAAACTCTGATGTCCCCATACCCTCAATGCGAATGATTTTTTTGCGTCCTTGTTGGCCACTAACTATCATTATCTGTGATGAACTAACGCTTAGTATTTTGGCCAAAAACTTAATACACATTTTATTTGCGGCGCCGTCGACTGGGGGAGATGTTAGACGGATTTTCAGGTATTTATCCTGCAGGCCACAAATTTTATTGCTTGAGGCCCTGGGTTGAATGATCGCTGAAAACTGGATCCCATCTTTGTAATCTCTTATCTCCAGGGGCATTGACTGGGGAATGCTATTTTTTGTTTTTTTGGAGAACGTGACTTTCTTGCGCAGACATTTTTATTGCAGCTATTAAAGTTTTTTTCTCCTGCCTTATTTTTTCGATTTCTCTTTTTAGATTAGACAACTCATGCTCAGCTTTCTTTTTATGCTGGTTAGCGTGTTCACGAGCTGCATTGATTATTCGCTTAGCTTTTTCTTTTATTATCTCTGGAGTAATTTCTATGGGGTCGTTTTTTCTTTCTCCTGCTTTATTGGTATCCCTTTCAATAAACTTATCTGTGTCCTGGTTTTTTTTGTCGATTTCTTTTTTAAGAAGATCTAGCTCTTCTGTGATCTCTTTGAAATCCTCAGCGACTAGATGCAGGAAGGTGTCCACGTCCTCTTTATTGTAGCCAAAAATTTTATCACGAAAACACTGCTCAAGAATATCAAGGTGATTAAGCCGCATAAATAGATTATTGCAACCTCATAGCGAGCATTCCAATTGAATTGACTAGAAACGATTGAAGGAAAATTATAATCAGTATTACTATCATTGGAGAAAAGTCAATTCCTACACCGCTCATGGGTAGGAATTGGCGCACTCGATACAGAACGGGTTCTGTGATAGTGTTAAGGAATTGAACGATAGGATTATAGGGGTCTGGATTAACCCAAGACAACAATGCGCGAATGATCATTATCCACATATAAAGTTCTAAAACAATTTTGAGGATCTGTGCTGTAGCAGATAAAAAATTTCCTATGATGAACATCGGATGATTCTCGTAGGGTAGAATGGGATAAGATGAACTAAATCAAGGGATAGCATCACTTGAAATAATTAGAATCTAAATAAACTATTATTAAAATATCCAATAACTCTCAGGATGTCAATGTGTAAGAGGTGGTGGTAATCTCTTGGCATTCTACGTTTTAGCGAGAAATCTTTTAATGCTGGAACCATACAAGTTAGTGTAGAGGTGTGAAGTGAATAAAATGAAGCGTCGGAAAATAAAAGAGGTTTTACAGCAAGGCAAGGAGCAAGACGAGGTTGTTATTATGGGGTGGGTTAGGACACGCCGCGATTCTAAGGGTGGATTTTCTTTTCTTGAGATCAATGACGGTTCTTGTTTGAAAAACCTTCAGGTTATTGCTGACCACAGCATTGATAGTTTTGATTTAATATCCGGGAAATTGCACACTGGGAGTTGTGTGGGTATCACCGGAAAATTAGTTCAATCGCCAGGCAAGGGACAAAGCGTTGAACTTCAGGCTAAATCTATTGAGGTTTATGGTGAGGCTGACCCGAACCAGTATCCTTTGCAGAAAAAGCACCACTCATTTGAGTTTTTACGTGAAATTTCTCATCTTCGCCCACGTACAAATACTTTTGGTGCAGTTATGCGGGTTCGTAATCGATTGTCATATTCGATCCATAAATTCTTTCAAGACCGAGGGTTTGTTTATCTTCATACGCCTATTATAACGACTAATGATTGTGAGGGCGCTGGCGAAATGTTTCAGGTTACTACTTTAAACCCAGACTCAATTCCAATGGTAGACGGTAAGGTTGATTACAGCCAAGACTTTTTTGGAGAAAAGACTAGCCTTACTGTGAGTGGGCAACTGGAAGGAGAGGTTTATGCACTAGCTCTTTCTGAAATTTATACTTTTGGCCCAACCTTCCGTGCTGAAAATTCAAACACTAGTCGTCATCTTTCAGAATTCTGGATGGTCGAACCGGAAATGGCATTTTACGACTTAGAAGATGATATGGACTTAGCGGAGGATTTTCTGCATTATTTGTTTAAAGACGTCCTGGAGCATTGTTCGGAGGACTTGGAATTTTTCAATAAACAGATTGATAAAACAATCCTTGAAAGACACCAGAATATCACGGAGAAAGAGTTTGAGCGTATTACTTACACCGATGCTATCCATATTCTTGAAAAATCAAGTAAGAAATTTACTTATTCAGTAGATTGGGGGTGTAACTTGCAATCGGAGCACGAACGATACCTCAGTGAAGAGGTTTTTAAGAAGGCAGTTGTTATTTATGATTATCCAGAGGAAATTAAACCTTTTTATATGAAGGTCAATGATAACGGTAAAACTGTGCGGGCGATGGACGTGCTTCTGCCAAAACTAGGAGAAATAATTGGCGGTAGTCAGCGAGAAGACGATTACGACTCCCTGTTAAAAAGAATGCGATCCAAAAATTTAGAGTCAGAAGATTACGATTGGTATCTTGATTTAAGACGATTTGGCTCTGCTCCGCACTCAGGGTTTGGCTTAGGGTTTGAGAGGTTAGTGCAGTTTGTAACCGGAGTGGAAAATATTCGTGACGTTATCCCGTTTCCTCGAACTCCAAAGCACGCTAGGTTTTAGGAATTGCTCAAGGTTAGTAATACTGCCGTCTCTACGTGTTGTGTTTGTGGGAATAAATCGATCACAACAACATCATCAATGCGGTACTTTTCTAAACGGGCTAAGTCTCGGGCTAGGGTTGATGGATTGCAGGAGACGTAAATAACTTTTTTGGGTTTGATCTCAGAAACAGCTTGGAGAACTTTCTCTGAACAACCTTTGCGGGGGGGGTCTAAAATTATTGTTTCAATATCCTGTTCTTTGAATTTTCTGATGTGCTCTTCAACTTTTCCTTGTATGAAAAAACAGGAGTCAATATTATTTTTTTTTGCACTGGCGCGTGCGTCTTTTACTGCTTGAGGTAATTCTTCAATCCCAACAACTCGTAAGCCTGATTGCCCTAGCCATAAGCTAATAGCACCTATTCCGCAAAAAGCGTCTAGAATTCGACCAGTAGTATTTTTTGTCCACTTTTCTATGGTTTCAAATAACCGGATCGTTTGTTCAGGATGAACCTGAAAAAAAGAAGTTAATGAAAGACTGAACTTCAATTTTCCTAACTGTTCATTCAGTTCACCTTGTCCCCATAAAACACGAGTTTCTTTCCCTAGAATTACATTAGTCTTTTGAGAGTTGATATTTTGTACGACCCCACAAATATTTAGATTGTTGCATGTGGCTTTGGCGGTTAGATCTGTCAGGAATTCTTCAGGAAAGTCTCCTGGAGTAGTCACTAACCCAATTAATAATTGATTTGAATGTGATGAGTGACGTATTACGAGTTCACGAAATAGTCCCAGATGTTTTCTCTCATCATAGATCGATACATGGTGTTTAATGAGGAGTTCTCGAATAAATTCTTTTGCCTTGTTGATTGGATCATGAAGGATCCCACAACTTTCAGTACTGATTATGTCATGCGAACCCTGTTTGAAAAATCCCATACGAAGAAACCCACCTTGCTTCTGTACAGAAAAGCTCCCCTTATTTCTATAATTGTACATTTTTTCTGCTGGGATTGATGCGATCGAGGGTGGGTCGATTTTCCCAATATGTTTCAAAGCATCTTTGACGACGTCAACCTTAAACTCCATTTGTTTGTCATATTTTAAGTCCTGTAATTTACATCCTCCACACTGGGTAAATACAGGGCAGGGGGCTTTGATTCGGTCTGGTGATGGAGAACGTTGTTCGATAATGCGGGTAACTCCAAACCTTGGCGTGATTTTTATTACTTCTGCAAAAACCAGATCTCCGGGAATGCCTCCGGGCACAAAAAGAGTATAGCCCTTGTGTTTACATATGCCATCTCCGCTAGATCCTTGACTTTCTACGGTAAGTTCAAGTTTGTCACTTGGTCGCACGGGAATAATGTGTTTTTGTTTAGCCATATTTTTCTCCAAAGTCCGACCGAGCACGCTAGCACACCCTCGGCAGAGTAGGCAAGTCGAATTAACATATGAAAACTATTTCTTTGCGTCTTTACCATCTTTGCTGTTTAATTCGTAATAAATTATTTGTTAATTAAAACATGAGTAGAATGGACCAACCAATTTTCATTTTGGGTGCTCTTCGAGAAGAGATAAACCTGATTAGAAAACTGATGAATGTCAAAGAACAACTCAAGGCAGGGCATGCGGATGTCTGGGTCGGAAGTTGGGAAAGAGTCAGTATTGTTTTAGTACGAACGGGTATGGGTAAAGATTGTGCTTTGAGTGCGCTAAAGGAAGTTTTAAGTAGAACCGTTCCAGCTTTAGTTCTTTCAATAGGGTATGCCGGCGGATTAGATTTAAGGTTGAAAGTAGGAGATTTGGTTGTCGCTGACAAGGTTTTAGAAATTGATCAGGCCGCTACTTTTTCTAAGAGCTATCTCGTGAATCCACAACAACCAGATTTATTTGAGAGACTGACCTCTCAGAAAAAAATAATGATTTACAAGGGAACTTTACTAACAGTGAACCAAGTCATTTCTAATTCTTCTGCTAAGCAAGAACTAGGGTCTTCTCATAAAGCATTGGCGGTGGATATGGAAACATCGTCA
>Ga0209753_1001355_pt1 | contig 10261 bp, 8 predicted proteins | sample METZYME_3_550m_FD_187550 | JGI IMG/M metagenome (GOLD analysis project Ga0209753, IMG submission 187550) | Marine microbial communities from oxygen minimum zone in mesopelagic equatorial Pacific - METZYME_3_550m (SPAdes) (version 2) | ecosystem: Environmental > Aquatic > Marine > Oceanic | place... | reverse complement strand
CTCTCGGTTGGGTTAAGGGCAGGGCGAAGGAGAACCTCTTAGTCGAGGGATCAGGAGCGCCGATTTAGATAGCCTCAAGCGATGGGTTCACATCGAATTTGTGGAACGGCCTCTCACCTAACTAGTACTATATTCGTCTCATGGACTACGCCTGCGATCGCAATGCGGGTCATGATTGCATCTTCCGGTCTGCGTATGGATAGTGGATTAAATCAGGGCTCCCAGGGGTAGACCATGTTGAATGAGAAAGGTCTCGCTGCTTTCTTGCGAAAGTCGATCCGGCGTCATGATGTCCCGGGGGCTAGTTTTGCCGTTTTACGCAACGACAGAATCGTTCGACGCGCCCAAGCCGGTGTCGTCAATCTCGATTCGAAAATTCCTGTGACTGACAACGCAGTGTTTCAGATCGGATCGATCACGAAGCCGCTCACCGCCACACTTGTGATGCAGCTCGTCGACGAAGGATTGGTAGGCCTGGATGCTCCGCTAGTCGAATATCTCCCGGACTTCCGGGTCGCACGATTGGACGTGAGCCAAACCGTCACGATTCGTGAACTTCTTTGTCACACAAGCGGCATCGACGGTGACCTCTTTGTGGATACGGGACGTGGCGATGAATCGATACGGCGCTTTATGGACCGATGCACCATGGTCCCAAGCCTCTTCGAGCGCGGCGCGATGATGAGTTATTGCAACCTCGGATTCGCTGCCTTGGGTCGGGTGTTGGAAGTGGTGCGTAATAAACCGTTCGATCAGGTGATGGTTGATCACCTATTCAAGCCACTCGGTATGAAGCACGCGTTCGCGAGTCCAGAGCACGCTATCAGGTTCAATTGTGCGATTGGCCACGTGCCCCGCAGTCCTACCAGAGGCTGGCAAGCGAGCACGAGACCGTATCTGTCATTCGGGCAAGCGGCAGCGGGGTCGGTGCCGAGCATGTCGGCTAACGATCTTTTGCAGGTTGCCAGGCTGCATCTAAACGCCGGTAGATTGGGGAGCGGCTCGCGCATGCTGACCAGCCGTTCTGCTCGTGCCATGCAGCGCCGTCAAATCAAGCTGCCTCGACATGCGCCACACGGGGTCACCGGATGGGGTCTTGGCTGGTTTCTCATGAATTGGAATGGCCAGCGCGTCTATGGGCACGATGGCGGGACGATCGGTCAATTTGCGTATCTCCGGATCTTTCCTGAAAAGGGTATCGCCGTCGCGTTGTTGACCAATGGCGGTCGTGCGGGATTGCTCTTTGACGACGTCTGCAACGAGGTGATCAGCCCCCTTGTACTAGCAGAACCACCGGTGCTTCCTGCCCCTCTAGCAGACCAACCGGACTACAGACGATTCGAAGGCCGCTACGAGAACATGGGATCCATAGTTGACATCAAGTGCAAGAAGGACCGTCTAATGCTTTCGAGCACCGATCGTGACACGGGCCAGCCCGGCTATAAGCGAGCGTTGCCGCTCGTGTTTTTGGACTCCGGAACGGCGCGGCTCGACGGCGGCAATGCCGAGCTTGACAAGATCGGCTGGTACTTTACGAACGAGGATGAGTCGGGTCGGCCGCGATACGTGCAATCCGGTTTTCGACAGCTGAAGAGGAGCGTATAGGGTTTCACGGCCTACAACCCTTCGCTCTCGCCGAAACCCGCCATGCTTCTTGAGCTTGGTTCACATACAAAACCTGCGCAAATTACACAGGCTCAGCGAAAAACGGCTAACAATCGTACTTCGACGCTTCGACGCGGGGGCACGTCTTGTGGAACATTTGGGTCATCGAACGACGTGTGAGGACACGCTTGAGCATAGCCGTCACGTGTATCAAGTTGTTTAATGAAGAGAACCTCGTCTGTCCGCATCCGGTTGAAATACCACAACTCGTGCCTGGGATTAAACAGAGGCATCGACGATTTATTTGAAGCGTTATTGCCCGTGTAGTAGTAGTCGACGATGTCGTTTTCGGCAAGCGTTGTAGCGTCGATTACTGCAAGAGGGTTGTTCCGCGCCTCATGGTCAAAAGGCTGCCACGAGTTGTACCAAGCAAAATCCGCAGTTTCGTAGTCGGCTGGATCGAGATGGCGTGATTCAAGAGTCTTAAGGGAGGCAGAACGCGGATCTTTTAAACTGTAATCGCAATGGAGAAATCGGGCATACGCGCTATTGAAATTGGACTTGTCCTCGGTCCGAACTACATGGTTGGTGATAAACACCTCATTGGCACCACTAACTTCCCGTGTTAATCGCTCGATTTCTGCGTAGTACGACGACTTAACTGAATCCTCGTCGCCAAAGTTCGTAACTGCCGATACGTGATCGACTAGCGCAAAGCCGTTTACATCGAGACTTAATTCATCGCGCTTAGCGCGCGCATCACGTATGAACACATTGTGCTTGCGGGTATTTGCGCGTCTAGACTCACGACTGCCGATGCTGGCCAACCCTGCTCGGTGACGCCACTCGTCATTGAGATAACGCACTTCTGCTTCAACAGTTAGGGTCATTTCACCTCCTATAACGAATGCCTTCGCGCTAGAAACGTAGCGAACCAGAGAACAGTATGCACCATCCTCATCGATCAAGCCGCTGACCGGCATCAAGTGGCAAATAACTTTGGCTTGTTCGGAATGCGGGCGGCGCAGACCGGTGCCTGCCTCTACCTAACGGAACGATCTATTTCGTTGCTATGACTGCGTTTGTCGGTTCGTCGCTCGTCGTAGCCTGTTATGGGCAGGTATTTGCTAGGCTGTTTTCGCGGGGAAAATGTGTGACACCTTTATAAGTAACTTTAGGTTCTTCTCCACTCATAGGTAATGTCAGCAAGCTGGTCTTTGCTCGTTGCCCAAGAGTTGCCTTCAAAACTAGCAAATCCGCGATCAGTTATTACAAACCCCATGACGTCGTAAAATTTTTGGGCTCCTTTATTTAACTCGAAAGTACTTAAGGAAAGAAAATCATTTTCTTTCTTTGCTTGTTGAATGAATCGAGAGCCCAGCCCCTGGCGTTGATAATCCACATGAATAAAGAGATCTCTTATCACGTGTTCTTCGACTCTCATAAAACCAATAACCATACGACTGGTTGCTTCAAGAGCGACTTGTATGAATTCATGATTGAGCGATCGAAGAAATTCAAGATGCTCGTTCACCGCTTCCAATCTCGTGTCTTCTTCGACACCTATGGCTTTGCTTATAGACTTTCGCCATAACCTAAGCAGCTCAAACTCGAAGTCGTCCCTATATTCTGTAAAAACAAAGGTATCGTTCATAAGATGTTGATTTTATAGGTTTTCGTCGTTAGCTTTGAATATGACTTAGAAAGATACTAGATGACATCGACCGGACTTCGCCACAATGGAGTATCAAGCTGATGGATGAGGAAATAATGGAATAGGCGTCGAGGAGAGGCCGCAATACATTAATTCAACTTCCTTCCGTCCTAATTTATGCGGTTCTCGCGAAACCTGTCATCGCGCGGGCTTGGTGCTCGAATCACCGACTCAGAAGGACGAAAAATCATCTGTATTCACAGTGCTCCTAGCGGTGTTCTCGATGACGAGTAAGTATTCACTTGTAGCCCTGACCCTGACCAGCGTATGACCAGTGTAGTCGTAGTAGAAGGTTGAGCCGGCACCGCCAAGGGTAAACGAACCGGCGGTCCCTTGGACTATAGTGAGATCGCTGAAAGCCAAACCGTTATCCAGACCAATACGGTCAACGCCGTCTTCAAAATCAGTAATCCTGTTGGCAAAGATAAAGCCGGATGAGCCATCGCCTTCGCGGATGACGAAGGTGTCACTGCCGTCTCCTCCGGTAAGCGTGTCGGTATCATCACCGCCATCAAGCGTGTCATTACCGCTTTCGCCTAGCAGGGCGTCGTCTTCGTCGCCACCATACAAGGCGTCGTCTCCGCCCCCACCGAATAAGATATCGCGTCTGTTACCACCATAAAGGACGTCGTCCCCGATTTCGCCTTTTAGGCCGTCGTCATCGTCACCTCCATACAAGACATCGTCACCATCGCCGCCAAACAAGGTGTCGACTCCCGCGGCGCCATCTAAGGTATCGTTACCACCGAACCCATAGATCGTGTTGTTGCCGGCATCGCCGGATAAAGTGTCATTACCCGTGTCGCCTTTCAGGATCTCGCCTAGGTAGGCAGTCGGATCGGCGATATAGGTGTGAATGATGCTGTGATCTGCAGCTCTTCGCGTGGCGGTCGCGCCGATAGCGCCTTCGGTCATGTTGTATCCCTGAAACCCGAACAGATGGCGCAGTAAGAGAAGACCATCGGTCAGGGCATCGGTTTGACCGTCGGCGTCAATGTCGAGGTACAAGGCGTATGACTCAAGGTGCGATTGAATCTCCACAACGTCCGTTCGTTCTGCACCGTCTGCTATGGCTCCTTCTGTCAAACTGGAACCTGAAAAACCGAACAGGTGTCGTAAAACGAGCAGTCCATCAGTGAGCGCTTCGAGTTCCCCGTTTCCGTCAATGTCGAAAATGTGGGCGTCGGCAGGCCGACCCATCAGGAGCACGAATGCGAAAAAGATTGGAGATACGATCCGATTATTCATTCGGTGCGATTTCACTCAAAGGACCGTGGAACGCTACGCCCCTCGTTGAATCCTGTCACGGGTGTTGAAGGAGACCTACCCAATACCGAAGAGCTCAGGCCATTTACTGCAAGGCGATTGGCTAATTATGAGATCGCGAAACAGATTACCGTGCTTGATGAACTTCCGTTGCTCGCCAATGGAGAGGTTGACAGACAAGCGTTAAGAGAACTCCACGACGCGAGTTAACGATACACGACACATCGGGGATAGAGGTGTATGCCACAGGGTTTGACTCCGATAGTTTGAGGCGAACTAGTGATAATCTTCCAACGATGTCTTTGTCGATCAATAAAGAAGTGTTCATCACGTGCGCGGTGACCGGTGCTGGGGAGACTCAGGAACGGAGCCCCCACGTACCTCGTAGTCCCAGAGCAATTGCGGACAGCGCGATTGAAGCCGCAGAAGCCGGTGCCGCCATAGTGCATTGTCACGTGCGCGACCCGGTAAGTGGGGAGCCGTCTCGAAATCCGGAGTTGTATCGCGAACTTACGGAGTTGATACGTGAATCGAGTGTCGATGTCGTACTCAATCTAACAACGGGCATGGGCGGTGACTTAATACTCGGTTCCGTGGAACAACCGTTACCACCTGGAAGTCGTTCAGATATGGCGGGTGCGACTGAAAGGATGGAACCCATTGCGCAGTGCCGTCCTGAAATCTGCACGCTGGACTGTGGCACGATGAATTTCGCGGAAGCAGACTACGTGATGACAAACACGCCGGGCATGTTGCGTGCGATGGGTCACATGATTGCCCAATTGGGTGTACAGGCTGAAATCGAAGCTTTCGACACGGGCCATTTGTGGTTAGCCCGTCAATTAGTTGACGAAGGAATACTCCCTGCGCCCGTGATGGTGCAACTCTGCATGGGGGTACCGTGGGGCGCTCCGGATGATCTCAACACACTAATGGCGATGGTGAACAATGTACCCAATGACTGGTGCTGGTCGGCGTTCAGTTTGGGGGCAGCCCAATTTCCTTTTGTCGCCGCAGCGGTCCTGGCTGGTGGCAACGTACGAGTAGGACTGGAAGACAACTTGTATCTAGAACGGGGCGTCCTGGCTACTAACGGACAACTGGTCGAGCGGGCGGTAAAGATTGTTGAACTCATGGGCGCGAAAGTTGTAGGTCCAGAACAAGTTCGTCAGCGGCTGAGCCTGACTAAGCGGTCCCCCAACTGAGTCGATGAAGGCTGCAGTACTAGGAGCTGGCGTGATCGGTTGTGGTTGGGCGGCTAGATTCGTGATGCACGGTTGGGACGTGACCGTATACGACCCTGACCCTCAGGTACCGGCGAGGCTTGCTGTAGTGTTAGATCGAGCTCGCGGTGCCCTAGACCGTCTATACGATCATCCATTACCGGTGGAAGGAGAGGTTGAATTCACTGACAACGCTGCTGCTGCAGTCTCGGATGCTGATTGGGTCCAGGAAAGCCTGCCGGAATCGCTCCCGATCAAACGTGACCTCTATTCCCAGGTTCAGGGTACTTTAGGTGGAGCGACCCCGCTGGCATCTTCGACCTCTGGATTTAAACCGTCTGACCTGGCTGTCGGTTTTATTCGCGCTCCACAGCTACTGGTATGCCACCCTTTTAATCCCGTGTATCTGCTGCCGGTGGTCGAGGTGGTGCCGACAGATATTACGCATGCGGATATGGTTCCTAGCGCTACAGCGATATTGACTCAAATAGGCATGAAACCTGTCGTAGTCAGGCGTGAACTCGATGCTCATATCGGTGATCGATTGTTGGAAGCATTATGGCGTGAAGCGCTGTGGTTAGTTGCCGATGGCGTCGCCACGACGACCGAGATCGATGACGTAATTCGTTATGGGTTTGGTTTGCGTTGGGCGCAGATGGGGTTGTTTGAAACTTACCGCATTGCCGGTGGCGAAAAAGGAATACGTAATTTTCTTACCCAGTTTGGACCCGCTCTCGAGTGGCCGTGGAGCAAACTCACGGACGTGCCTGATTTGGACGATGGATTAATCGAAAAAATCACCGCGCAGTCAGACGAGCAATCGGGTCACCGGTCCATCACTGAATTGGAACTCCGTCGCGACAATAATTTGGTCGCGATACTACGAGCACTCAAGAAAACTAATAGTGGGGCAGGTAAATTAATCAACGCCATGGACGCTAGGCTCGAGCGAGAAACTAATCACCAGTAGGAGAGAAGCGCACCGATTTTGTGCCGCCTTCGGCTAATGATCCGCAACCGCTTGTTCGTTATCCAACCCGAACCAAGCTTGTGCCCAACTGGAACCAGAACAAAGCCAGCGCTAACGAAAATGACCGTTTAAAAGCGAACGACTAAAACAACGTCCAAGGTCAAAGACGTCAAATAAGATTTCAAACTAGGGGTTTCTCCCCAAGCCGACATGCCTTTCGGGGTTGGTTCAGGTTTGGGGGTGCGAGTTTGACGGTCGTCTAACCCACTGGATTTACTGCAGTCGCGCCCGAAACAGATTTCCCCATGGGGCTGACACTATCACCCCGAGTCCTAGAATTATTGTTGCCGTCAGATAGGTCTTCGAAAATGCCGAGAGGAAGGCCTGCCGTTCCAACATGGTCTGCGACGCGTGATCCAGAAATGATGAAAAGATTGCATTCATTAACCCTACACTGGTCACCATCCCGAGACTGAATGCAAATGCTAGTAAAGCACTGCTCATGCCTAGACGGTTACTTGGAACCTCTTTCATCAAACTCGACATATTGCTCGCCTGAAACGCGCCCAGACCCGCTCCAAACAGGCTCAGACGTATACCAACGTCGAACGCGGAAGACTGTTCTCCGAGTCTGGTAAACGTGAAGATCGAAACCACAATGATCATAAGCGCCCAGGTCGCAATCCAGCTTGGCGGGTGTCTGTCGGACAGGAATCCCGCTACCGGTGCGGCCACGGCAGCTACCACTGGCGCGAGCATTAGGAGAAGACCTAGCGCGGACGCTCCCGAACCCAGTATGTCTGAGAGAAAGTAAGGCAGAAGAAAGAGGTTGATAAAGCTTCCCGTGGTCATCAGGAATGCAGCGAGTAAAGCCTTGACCGCGGTGGGCGTTAAAAAGTCGAGTTGAAGGATGCGGTTAGGAGCCTTCTTGTCGGATCTATAAAAGAGCGCCAGTGAAACGAAGGCGAGGAGTATCAATGACAATACAGAGACGTGCTCCCAGCCAAGCCTGCCGATAAGGTTAAGGATCAGGACGACTGCACTGATCCCGATAAACAACGCCGTCGCGGCACCGAGGTTCGGACCGGAACGAGGACCTTTCGGGGGAAGTTCTTGGAGGACGTAACACGCTAGTCCAAAGGCGATGACACCGAAGGGTAAGCGAGCGAGAAATATCGCGCTCCAGCCGAATTGCTCCACCAGCAACCCGCCCCCCAAAGTCGCTGAGATCATACCCAGCGTTCCTATACTGGTCATCGTGCCGAGGGCACGGCCACGCGCCGTGTCGTCGAACATTTGCGCAACCAGTGCCGGCGAAGTCGCCATGATCATGGCGTATCCGATGGCCTGGACAATTCTAAATCCTAGGGCAATATCAAAGTTGGTCGAGAGGCCTATCAGTGTGACTGCAAGGGTATATATACCCACACCTAATACGTAAAACCGCTTCAGTCCGTACGTATCGGCTAGCCGACCTATGGTGAGCTGAAGTCCGGTCGTGGTGCCGATATATAGAATGATGATCCACTGAACTGTGGACATCTCGGAACCGAAGCTCTCGGTAATCGCGGGTAAGGCGACGTTGACAGAAAGATCCAAGGCACCCAGGAACATGCCTAGGGATACCGTGATGAGGCCGAACCATTTGTGGTGGACTGCGAAAGGAATCTTCGGCACTAAAAGGTCTCTCAACTTGTGTCTAACAAGGATCGATTAAAGGACAGTGGATCGGCAGTTCTTCGTTTGGAGGCTGTTAGCGGACTACCCTACGGTAGATTTCCGCGTGCGCCTAGCGCGATTAGTTGAGTGTTTATGATCCAATGACTAATTGTGTTAGCGCAACTGAACGATTACTTCGTTGCTGATGCGGTCCACGCTTGCCGCCATGTTCTTTGGATCAGCATCACGTGAACCCATGGCTAACACCAGGTGATCGAGTCCCTGATCAATTAATTCACCCAGTCGATCCACACATAACGCCGGAGGACCGGCAACGGCAAAACGGCTGACGAATTCATCGGATACCGCTTCCATGTGGGCAGCTTTGCCGCTCGCGTGATTGGCCATATCGTAATTGGCACCGATGTGCTGAAAGACCGGTGCATCCTGAAGGCCGGCGCTCGCTGCCACGGACATTCCACTGAAGTGTGCAAAAGTTCCGGCGCTGCCTCGTATGATGTCTCGGGCGCGTTGCACGTCGCTATCGCAGGCGATGTTGACGTAAGCGCCAAAACCCAGTTCTTCGGGATCACGTCCCGCTTCCTCGGCAGTACGCCGTGCATCCTCGACACCCTGGGCAATGCGCACAGGATCGGCGCCCATCGCAAAAGTTATACGCTCGGCAAATCGTGCGGCCAGTGCGATAACTTGGGGTCCAGTACTCGCTACATCCACGGGCACCTTCGGTTGTCCGCCGTCGTTGATCCAAGAGATGCGACTAGTAAAGCCGTCTAGGTCGACCGGACCTCCGCGCAGATAGCCTTGTAGTTGTTCAACGTAGTCCGCAAGTCGAGAAGCGGGTGCTGGTTTCTGGCCCAGCAACCCGAGCGAGGAGTCGCCTCGACCGATACCCAATACCGCTCGCCCGTTCGATTCCACCTGTACGGTGGCGATGGCTGATGCGGTGACGGCTGCATGTCGAGTCACCGGGTTAGTCACTGCGGTGCCCACCTTAAGCGTTGTCGTAGCTTTTGCGGCAAGGCACATTGCCGAGTAGATATCACCGGAAAGGCATTGTGTATCAGCAAAGAACAATCCGTCCCAGCCGCTGTTCTCCGCGGCAACCGCACGACTTTCGCTCTGACCAGGCATCGGAAAGGTCAATTGCCAAAAATCAGTCATAACGTGTGCTCCCGTACCACGAAAAGTTCACCAGAACTTAGGTAGCTAAACTATGCCTCCCGCCGAGACCTGTCATAGAGCATGGGAATAGCTTGGATCGGCGAACGCATAGGGTCGTACGCAAGAAGATCATGCTGAGAGTTGAAGACCCGGTCGTTCTTTCTTGAGCGTTTTGGTGTGACGTGCCCCACCAGGAACCCACCATCCAGCGACTTTTCTTACGGTCGCATCTCTATCCGATTCATGTGCTATTTCCAGCGCTACCAACACATCTACGCTGCGGTGAACAGAAGGTCCAAGTAAATCCGCCGCCATTTGCCGAACTGTACGGTGTGGATCGTGTAACAACATATCGAGCGCAATTGGCAAGACTTCTTTCTCGGCGGGCCGGCAGGCGCCCTCCTTGCATCTATCGCAGGCTAAGGCGTGCATTGCTGCACCACGAACCCGTGGATTGGGGTGCTTCAAATTATCAATTAATCGCGGCAAAGCCGTGATGTCCATAAAGTGGTCGAGGAGTCTGCAGCAAGCAACGCGCACATCGTCCTTGTCATGTCGTAGCCCGTCCCTCATAGCGGGTAACGCTGAGTTACCCGCATCCATGAGTCTACGGTAGGATTCCTTTGCTCGGTGCGGTATCCC
>Ga0209753_1001352_pt1 | contig 10266 bp, 9 predicted proteins | sample METZYME_3_550m_FD_187550 | JGI IMG/M metagenome (GOLD analysis project Ga0209753, IMG submission 187550) | Marine microbial communities from oxygen minimum zone in mesopelagic equatorial Pacific - METZYME_3_550m (SPAdes) (version 2) | ecosystem: Environmental > Aquatic > Marine > Oceanic | place... | reverse complement strand
AAAGGATGTGAAAATATGTGGGAGAGAGATATTATCTTGTTGTCAGGGTGAGTTTCCTAAATCGTCTTGAATGGATAATTAAAATAGTGGAAGGGAGTGGTATTCTTCCAATGAAATAAGGTTACAATTCCCCTTTTATTTGTTAACTCCCTTCCGAGTGATATTCACTATACTTGTTTCTATCTCTTTATCAATATTTTCAACTAAATCCTCTTCTCTTTTTGTCATTTTCTTTGGTTCTTCTTCCAAACTGAACACATCTTCATCATCTTCATCAAATTCTAAATCTCCACCTTCTATATCTCCAATTTCTTTTTCCAACAGAGTGGGAGATATTATTGTTGCATCCTCTGTTTTGTCTGGGATAATTAGACCTATAATGAAAAAGAAACAATATATAATCCATTTTATAACTAATACTATCACAACTGTAAAAATGAACTCATATATTGAGAAATCGAACCAGTTATATTCCCCAGAACAATTTTCTGGAACACTAAAAGTGATTTTACACCACCAATCTGGAAACATTTCTCTTAAAGTCAATTTTCCCCCTATAATTCACATTCAATGAAACAAGGTTACAATTTCCCTTTTATTTGTTAACTCCCTTGCGAATATTTGTTTCTATCTCTTTATCTATATTTTCAACGAAATCCTCTGCAATTTCTGTTTTTATTCCGTCTAATTTAACAGGGTCAATATCAACTGAGAATTCAAACGAAATTGCACCATCAATAATTTCAGTCTTGAGAAATGATGGTTGGGAAATAGACTCTTTATTTTGGACTACCCACCTACCTTCCATCAGTCCTTTTTTAGTCTCATATACCCTCTTTAACATCTCCTGTTCATCCTCAAATACTTCTTCCTTAGGAGAATCTTCAGCAGTCCTTCTACCATTGATTTCTCCATCATAGGTTCTGAGTATAAAGACCTTCTTAACTTGTCCGTATTCAAGTCTGACAGTCTTTGTAGACCTTCTATAAGGGAGTGTGAAGTAGAGTTCTTTCATTTATAAATAATAATAAAGATGTGAAAGTAAATACATTATTACCAGAATAGAACCTATTATGATGATGGTTTTTCTATTTCTCATTTTCTTGACAACAAATGACTACCACTTTACTTTCAGTTTTTCCCATTCGACATCCCAATTAATTTTCTCTACACACTCATTCAATAGAACATCTATTGTAATTCCTTTCATATAAACATTACCACCCATTCCTTTTTGTGAATGTCCTTGTAAGAAATCAATAAATCTAGGATTCACATTCTTGTTAGTCAAAAGTGTTTCAACCGAATGACGAAAACTATGAAAGGAAATCTTTCTTCTACCTTCTTTCAGTCCTATCTTTCTCAAGTATTTGTCGTTGAAAAACCTTCCAACATTCTTGTGATATACCTCACCTCTTTTCGGTAATTCCCAAAATACTCTATCCTTCCCTTGTTTCTTTAGATGGTTTACATACCTTACAAAACCAAGTTTATCTACTAATACAGAATGTAATGGTATGTCTCTTTCACTATAAGGGTTTTTAACTTTTGTCTCTAAATCACCATACTCACCTTCTTCTCTAATACGATAAACCCAAACACCCTTTTCTTTCATCAAATCCTTGCATCGCATCATGCAAATTTCTTCCAAACGACATCCCGATAGTGCAGAAATAATCGGTATCCAATAATATGGATATTGAATAGTATTTTTTCTACCAGTAGGATTGTCAAAAATCGCAGGAAGATAAGTTTTAGGATTGAAAATCAAGTGTAAATCATCTTCTGTAAACTCACTTCTCCTATCTTTTCTTTTTACAGGATTTACCCTAATTGATTTGGACTTGAATACATTTTCACTCACATATTCTGGATATTCATCAACAAAGAAATTCCAACAACTTGTCATCCTTGAAATCAATTTCGTTTGATTATCAAAAGACATCAAATCCTCCTGTGGAATATTCATACTCAGTAATTCTTGTATATTTTTATCTCTATATCTTTTTACTCTTTTCCTGTTCTTTGGAGTTTTCAACAAAGAATTTCGATAGTCTCTCCCATCAATCTTTGTATAATCCCCTATCGGTTTATTACCAAGTAATTCAATTACATCTTTATATGTTTCGATAGTTTCATTTACCGTTTGTTCCCTTCGTTTATTATATCTCATTCTTTCTATATGTTTAGGGAACATATCACAGAAAAAAGGGGAATCAACCTTGTATGGTGGTTCAATCGGTAGGGAAGGAAAGTCCATTAGAGAACAGGGTGAAGAAAACACTTCTATCGGTTCTGGTATTTCTTTATCATTTGATTCCCCAAATAATTTCATCTTCCACTTGTCCTCCAATTCTTCCAAATATTCTTCATCTTTTTTTCTTACACCTTTTAGTAAATCCCTTTTCCACCCTTCCCTAATTACTTGTAAATCAGTCCACCTTGAAATCAAACCTCGATATTCATACTGATTTTTGTCTGGTTTCAAATCTTTTTCCTTCAAAATCTTGTCTACTTCTTTTGCAAGATGCGCAGTAGTTACCTTGAAATCATTTTGTAATCTTTCCCTCAGTTTATTTTCTTTCTCATCAATTTCATCAATCCTTTTTTGTAGTTCTTTTTCACTCCATTTGTTGGTTTCCCATTCATACAGATTAATATGTTTGATAGTCTGTCTAACTTTGTCTCGTAGAATAACTTTCACATCATCTAATGTAATGTCCTGCATAAACCCCTGTCTAACCTCATCAAAAATGAATTGAGTTGTCTTATAGAGATTGAATGAGATTATTTTACTGTGTCGATATGAGTTACTTTTCAAGGAAATTGAAAATTGTTTCTGTGAGAATACCTTTACCAAATCTTTAGGTATTTTGCATCTAAAAAGATATTGGAGGTAGGGGATTTTGTTTGTTTTCAGATAAGTCTTATTAACCATAGATCTCCTTTAGGTTGAATTAAACTTCAACTTTAAAAAAGAGATGTCTAAAGTAAGACTTTATTGGAAGGATTTAATTATCCTTTTACGGACACTTGAAAAGATGTCAAAAATATCGAATTTGATGAAGGTGAGACTTTGCAAGAGATTGTGTAGAAATGGACATTCGTAAGACTGTTACTGGTCATAGGGGAGACTCGAACTCCCACGTCCAATGAACACTAGACCCTGAACCTAGCGCGTCTACCAATTCCGCCACTACGGCATCACTACCAAGCCACTGCATTCTAGAGTAACAGCACAAAATAAGCAACAAATTTGTGATCTCAAGTTAAACTTGAACCTGTCCTTTACAGGATAGAAACTTAAAAGTATATTAAATAAACCACCTTGCATTAAATTCTCTGGAAAATGGAAAACTTGATTCAGGAGGTGTCCGCAAAACTAAAGGAATTGGGAGTACTTTATCAAAGTAAGCGCCAGCTGCAGTATGGTGTGCTTGCCGTGTACCTGCTTCTCTGGCTGCTGTCCTCCGGAAGTCTTACCACTACAATCTGGGTGGCAGTTGGAGCTGGACTGGGCTGGATGATTGGACACGGCAGTCAGCAGACTTCATAAAATGCCCGATTCAGTTTTAATCACCGGGGCCAGTTCGGGAATTGGTCGAGCCCTGGCGATAGAGTTTTCTCGCCGAGGCTATGCGCTTGGTTTGTGCGCCCGAAGGCTGGAGCTTCTGGAGAATCTTCAGCACGAGTTAAGCCGTAATCATGCAGTAGAGATTGCAGAACTGGACGTATCTCAATTTGACGCTGTAAGGGAGGTTCTGGTCAAACTTGCGGAAAAACTTGGCGGAGCAAAGATCATAATCGCCAACGCAGGTGTTGGTGAAAGAAGTCTCCCCGGCGAAGGCACATTTTACCTTGACCGCAGAGTGATTGAAATAAACCTGCTTGGAGCAATGGCTACCATAGATGCCGGAGCAGAGATTCTGAAAAAGCATGGCGGCGGCCAAATTGTTGGAATTTCCTCTGTTGCAGGCTTTCGAGGTCTTTCCAACGTTCCTGCATATTCTGCCTCCAAATCCGCGTTATCCACATACATGGAAGGCATCCGTCATCATCTCACACAGCACAAAATTGCTGTGACCGTGATTAATCCCGGATTTATCGACACTGCAATCAACACTAACCGTAAATTCCGCCCGTTCCTGATTTCCGCTGAGAAATGCGCCCGTTTAACGGCTGACATGATAGAAAAAAAAGTGCTGTCCTCTACAGTTCCCCTCTGGCCATGGGCACTTGTTTCCGGAGCAATGAAATTTATTCCGGAGAGTCTCTGGTGCAGGTTCAAAACATGACTTCTTCAATGCGTGGGACAATTCCTGCGAATCAGCAGAAAACAGCATAACTTTTCAGATCTGTACTTCAGCAGCATGAAAATTGCTGCAGCCAATTTCAGGATTACTGATCAGATAATTGATACCCGGAAAGGTTACTGAGTAAGGTCAAAAAAAGGATCTGTTGTCCAAACGTCTTGCTATTCCCTTCAAATTAAATCATTTTCATTTAGTCAAAATTGCCAACAAAAACAGAGCAAATAATGATGGAACAATTGATCAGGGGAATTCCAAAGGCGGAGCTGCACCTGCATATCGAAGGAAGTTTGGAACCGGAACTGATGTTTGAACTGGCAGAGCGCAATGGCGTTGATCTCCCATTCTCTTCAGTTGAGGAAATCCGGGCCGCATATGAATTCAGTGATCTTCAGTCCTTCCTTGATATTTACTATGCAGGAGCAGGAGTTCTGCAGAAGACTGAAGATTTCTTTGATTTGACCTGGGCATACCTGACTAAAATGAAGAGCGAAAATGTAAGGCACGTGGAAATATTTTTTGATCCGCAGATGCATACTGACCGTGGCATTCCTTTCAGAACAGTGATTACCGGTATTCACAATGCCCAGGAAGCAGCACGCGAAAAATACGGCATTACGTCTTTCCTGATACTTTGTTTTTTAAGGCACCTGAGTGAAGAAGCAGCACTCGCAACCCTTGAAGAAGCCCTGCCTTTCAAGGACTGGATTGAGGGGGTAGGACTTGATTCGTCAGAAGTTGGATTCCCTCCGGAAAATTTTGAACGTGCTTTCGCCAGGGCCACAGAACATGGATTCCGTAAAGTTGCACACGCCGGTGAGGAAGGACCTCCGGAATATATCTGGAATTCCCTGGATTTGCTGGGAATTTCCCGGATAGATCATGGTGTGCGGTGTACAGAAGATCAGAAACTGGTGGAACGCATTGTACAGGAGCAAATGCCTTTAACCGTCTGCCCGCTTTCAAATATCAAGCTGCGTGTGTTTGATAAAATGGAAGACCACAACCTGAAGAAAATGCTTGACCAGGGAATTCGAGTGACCATCAATTCAGATGATCCGGCATATTTCGGAGGTTACATTAATCAAAATTTTCTTGCCGCACAGCAGGCCCTGAAGCTGAGTGAAAATGAAATCATTGAAATTGCCAAAAACGGATTCCGCTCCAGCTTCCTGCCTCAGCAAAGCATAAATGCTCATCTTGAAAGCATTGATGAATTTGCCCGCCAGATAAAAAATTCAATTTGAACTTCTTTTGAGAATCAACAGGTTTCCTGTAAGAATCAGTGCCACGCCTATACCTGCGTAAGCAGACCAGTGGTAGCCTTCAAAAACTGTGGATATTCCAAGTGCAACAAGCGGGAATAAGAGGGTTGCATATGCCGCCCGCTCAACCCCGACCCTGCCGAGCAGTGTCAGGTAGCTCAGAAAGGCAAGGATGGAGGCAAAAACTGAAAGGAACAGCAGGGAACCTATATAAGATGTTGTCATCTCAATTGTAAACTCCTTCCCTGAAGCAAACGACAATGCAAGCATAAGCAGCGCACCGTAGGTCATGCCGTAGGTGTTGGCTTCTATTACCGGAATACCATTGCGCTGATTTCTTGCAGAGGCAATGTTTCCCAGTGAAGCGAGAAATGTGGCCAGAACTGCTATTGCCGCGGCTGTCAGGTTTTCATCGCCCGTTTCGAAGTCGGTTATTTCGGGCCAGAAAACCAGTACTATTCCCGCAAGTCCAAGAAATGCCCCAACACCCATCCGCAGCTCAAAACGGTTTTTCAGGAAAATGATTCCGTTCAGCATATTCATCACTACCAGGGTGCTGAATATTACTGCCGCAAGGCCGCTGGTGAGCGTAAGTTCAGTAATGTAGAAAAGCAGGTAATTCAGCGAAAAGAGGCAGGCGCCCTGCAGGAACATTAACAGGTGATCCCGCAGGCCAAAGCGCATCAATCTTCCGGAGTACCGGCAGTAGAGCCAGGAAATTCCAGATGCAAGCAGGAACCGGTATGCAACCGAGACCATCGGATCCACGTATCCAAGCTGAAGTTTAATGGCCAGCCAGCTGGAACCCCAGATCAGAATTGTTGTAATGTAGAGAAGTAAATTTTGAATCGAACCGGACAGACTTGTCACATCCTGACCCCGCCGTCAATTTCCAGCATACGTCCGGTAAAGTAGTCATTTTTGAGGATAAACAGAACTCCATCAGACATTTCAGTAGGCTCAGCAAAGCGCCTGATGGGAATGCTTTTCACGAATTTTTCCTTTATATCATCACGCAGTGAAACTACCATTTCCGTTGCAGTGAAACCCGGGGCAACGCCTGCGACTCTTATTCCATGCTGCGCCAGTTCCTGTGCCCAAAGTACTGTCATCGCAGAAACTCCTGCTTTTGCTGCTGAATAATTGCTCTGTCCGAAATTCCCGGATCGGGCAACACTGGCAATGTTTACGATCACCCCTGTTTTTTTCAGTTCCATAAACCGGGCAGCTGCCTCCCGTCCGCAAAGGAAGACCCCGGTGAGGTTAGTATCGATAACCTCCTGCCATTTGGAGAGAGGGAACTTCCTGATTTCACCATCTTTTTCCTTGACCAGCAGGCTGTCCCGCAATATTCCGGCGTTGTTGACAGTGGCGTCAAGTGTGCCGAAATCGCTTACAACCTGAGAATACACTGCTTCAACTTCCGACTCTCTGGTAACATTCAGTTCGTAGCCGCGTGCTTCGGTTCCTTTGTCCTCACACTCCTTGCGGGTTTTTTCCATTACCTCCGCATCGATATCTGCAAGGGCGACTTTCATTCCGTTTGCCGCACAGTCCAGAGCGAATTGCCGCCCCAAACCCCGTCCGGCGCCTGTAATGATGATTACTTTATCTTTCAATTCCATCTGTATTTTTGGTTTAGATTATTATTTTAGATTATTATTTTAAATATTGAACCAGATACATCTGTTTAATGAAGAATACTCAAATTCTTATTTTGCTCTATTATAAGGCATTAAGTGTAAGCTGACCTGTTTCTACTGCCTTCCTTTTTCAAAGTTATTAAGTGATTCATCAATGGGTACAAAAGGCAGGGCCCTTGTGGTGTATACATTGAACTGCGGACTGGCAAAACTGCCGTCATCAAGAACACCAATGTAAATTGACTTGATCCCAGGTCTGCCTGTATTTATCCCGTAAACCAGCGAACCGCATTTCCTGCAGAACTCCTTGGTTTTTTTGTTTCCACTGTCGGCAGTGTATTGGAAACTGCTTGTCTCTCCACTCAAAAAGCTGACCTGTTCATCCTTGAAAAAAAGTATTGTCGCGAATGCGGCTCCTGTGTTTTTTTTGCAGTCAGTACAGTGACAGTTTCCCTGCATAACCGGTTCTCCTGTAACCTGAAAAGTCACGTCCCCGCAAAGACATTTACCAGTATGTTCCCCCATCTTTTCTCTCCTCTTAACAATCAATCAAATATTTATTTTAACAAATCTTGACCTGAAATCAGCAGAGCAATATTGTCATAGAATCGAGTACCTTTCAATCGAATTCTGAATGCATTTGTCTTACAAAAAAATCTTTCACACCTATTTCCCATTCATGTTAAGTCAATAACCATGTACAGTTCTGTTCTGAAATTCATGAAAAATCTTGCAGCATTAGAATATTTCACTTGCTTTTAATCAGTTATCATGTACATTTGCACCTTTTAGAATTCATAAGCTGTTCATGATCTGTGTTTTTTTAAAAAACACACTCCAGGCCAGCCTTTTTAGCATTTGAAAGAAATTCATATAAATAACTTAATTCATGATGTACACTAAATGTGCTTAAATATTAAGCAATAAGATATAAAAAGTGTCTAATTATTGGGCGCTGTTAATTTTGGTGCCAGAGATAAAGCTTTTCAAAATTCTTATATAATTATATAAAATCAATAATTTACACAAAATTTCTGAAAATAAACTGTATTGGCATAATCTTTGAGATATGTATGGGCTGGTGCAGTTTAATTTATATGAACCATTGAAAAGGCAGGCAAAAAAACATTTTCTCTGTACGGCATCATTAATGAACCTGTTTGGCTGACTAAAATAACCGTACGCCTGTCAAAATAACTCAAAAATAATTTAAATAAAAGTTCAAGGAGACTAAATGAATCAGACAGAATTAATTAAATATGCAAGTGAAAACAATGTGGAAATCGTTGATTTTAAGTTCTGCGATTTTCCCGGAACATGGCACCATTTTTCAACTCCGATTTCCTGCTTATCTGAGGATTTGTTTGAAGAAGGACTCGGTTTTGACGGTTCAAGCATCAGGGGTTTTCAGTCCATACAGGAAAGCGACATGCTGCTTTTCCCTGATCCAGAATCAGCTTTTCTTGATCCTTTCACCAAACACCCGACTCTCAGCATCACCTGCAACATCAAGGATCCTATAACTGCACAGCCATACACAAGAGATCCAAGGTTCCTTGCCCAGAAAGCCGAGCAGTATCTTAAATCCACTGGAGTTGCCGATCTTAGTTACTGGGGTCCGGAACTGGAATTTTACATTTTCGACCACGTCAGTTTTGACCAGACCTACAATGAAGGCTTTTATCATGTAGATTCTGTTGAAGGTGCCTGGAACACTGGAGATAACTCACAGCAGAACCTTGGCTACAAGCCGCGTTACAAGGAGGGATATTTCCCGGTTCCGCCTATGGACCACATGCAAGATATCCGCTCAGAAATGGTTAAAACCCTGCAGCAGGTTGACATAGAAGTGGAAGTTCACCATCACGAGGTCGGAACGGGCGGACAGGCGGAAATTGACATGCGCTATGACAGCCTTACACGTATGGCAGACAAGGTTTTATTGTACAAGTACATTGTTAAAAACGTGGGCAAGAATCACGGGAAAACAGTAACAATGATGCCCAAGCCTCTTTTCATGGATAACGGATCAGGAATGCATGTCCATCAAAGTCTCTGGAAAGGTGAAAAAAATATGTTTTATGATCCCGCAAATTACGGTTTGATCAGTGAAACAGCACGACACTATATCGGTGGTCTGCTGAAGCATGCTGACGCGCTTTGTGCTTTTATTGCACCAACCACAAATTCATATCGCCGGCTTGTACCGGGATACGAAGCCCCGATCAACCTCGTTTATTCACAGCGCAACAGGAGCGCATGCATTCGTATCCCGATGTATTCCAGTAGTGAAAAGGCGAAAAGAATCGAATTCAGAACTCCCGACCCCAGCAGCAACCCATACTACGCTTTCTCAGCAATGCTGATGGCAGGACTTGATGGAGTTCTCAACAAAATTGAACCTCCCGAGCCCGTTGATAAAGATTTGTACGATCTCAAGCCTGAAGAGATGAAAGATGTAAAATCTGTGGTTGGCTCGTTGGACGCTGCACTGGACGCACTTGAGGAAGACCATGCCTTTCTCTTGAAAGGTGATGTATTCACACAGGATGTAATCGACACCTGGCTGAGTTACAAGCGTGAACGTGAAGTTGATGCAATGCGGCTGCGACCTCATCCTTACGAATTCTCACTTTACTATGACGTCTGATCTCTCAGTCAGCTGAAAATTAGTTTTGGCTCCATTGAGAGAACCACAATTTAAATTCCCTCAACACTTGCTGTTGTTCCCATAACAACGGCAAGTGTCTTCAGAAAATGTCCTGCCAATAATTACCTGCCTAGACTTCTTATCTTTTCCACAACAATTTTCTGTGAAATATAGTAGAATCGGTCGATTGAAAGAGATTTTGTAAGTAGAAATCCTGATTCAATTCTTTCAAAATATATTATGAACCTGCGATCTGGTAAATAATTTGCCACGCCATGGTCCTATATTTTTCAGGTTTCCAGTTCAACTATTTGCAATAAAGAATTTCGTTAAGAGGGTTCTTGCGATATGAAGATTTAATCTCACAATTAAGTAATTTAGAACAAAATTAATTTAGT
>Ga0209753_1001345_pt1 | contig 10307 bp, 9 predicted proteins | sample METZYME_3_550m_FD_187550 | JGI IMG/M metagenome (GOLD analysis project Ga0209753, IMG submission 187550) | Marine microbial communities from oxygen minimum zone in mesopelagic equatorial Pacific - METZYME_3_550m (SPAdes) (version 2) | ecosystem: Environmental > Aquatic > Marine > Oceanic | place... | reverse complement strand
ATGCGCCAGTTCTTCAACAAACGGACGCATTTCCTTCGCACCGAGCGCACAGTTTATTCCTAAAAACAGAGGCTTGGCGTGATGGATGGAATTGTAAAAGGCATCCAGAGTTTGCCCTGAGAGTGTACGTCCGGAAGCGTCTGTAATCGTTACGGAAAGAAAAACTGGCAGACGTATTCCGGTTTCTTCAAAATAGCTTTCCAAGGCATAAATGCCGGCTTTCATATTCAGCGTGTCAAAACTCGTTTCCAGCAGTAGAATATCCACTCCGCCTTCAATCAATGCAATCGCTTGTTCACGATACGCCTCAGCGATCTGGTCGAATGTCACCGCGCGGTAGGCTGGATTGTTTACATCCGGAGACATTGAACAAGTACGGTTTGTAGGTCCTATCGATCCGGCGACAAAAATGGGGTGACCTGACTGAATTTCCTCTGCCGTTTGTCCGGATTGAAAACTTTCTACTGCTTTACGTGCGATTGCTACTGCAGCCCGGTTGATTTCTGCAACGCTTTTTTCCAGATTGTAGTCAGCCTGCGAGATTCGATTTGCATTAAAAGTATTGGTTCCCAAAATGCCCGCGCCTGCCTTTAAAAATTCTAAATGAATTTTTTCAATTACGTCCGGACGTGTAATGGAAAGCAGGTCATTGTTGCCTTTAAGCGGTGAAGGATGTTCCAGAAAAGAAGTGCCGCGGAAATCTTCTTCCGTGAGACCTTGTTGCTGAATCATCGTGCCCATTGCGCCATCGAACACGATAATTTTTTGTTCCAACATGTTTAAAAGCCTGACGGCACTTGGTTTCGTATAATTCATTATATTATTATTTATTGTTCCGGGAGCGCTGGATTAACCCAGCCTTTGTTTTACTTACAAAAGCACTAATTGTCGCAAAAATTTTATCTTCTACTGAGAGTAATAGCGATTTAAGGTGAAGAATGCGACTAATCAATTTGTGGGATTTAGATTAAGTTTTCCTTCCTGCAGCAAGAATAATTTGAAACAATTCTTCTCGGCGAAAAGGTAAAATTTGTGAGTAAAGATTACTAAATCCTGCTGTCTGCATAAAATCATGCAAAGTCTCTTTTTCAAATCCAAGCCATTTGTGACCAAGTTTTTCCAGTACCCATTCTTCACTGTGCGTAGCGAGTTCCATTACCAGTACCTTTCCTCCTGGACGTAAAATACGTGCGGCTTCCTGAAAACCTCTTTGCGGGTTATCAAGATGATGAAGTGACTGTGAAAAGAAAACTACATCTAAGGATTCAGCAGGCAAAGACAAATTACCTACGTCTTCAGCCAGCAATTTTACGTTTTGGAGTCCAAGGCGATCTATACGCTGTCGAGCTGAGGCAAGCATATCAGGATTAAAATCAACACCTATTACTCGAGTAGCAAATTTAGCCATTTCCACTGTAAGCGTTCCGTCTCCGCAGCCAAGGTCTATAATTTCCAGTTCTGAGGTACCAGAGGAAAATCCGGACTTGTTTTCTCCATTCTGACCCAGAAGTATTCCGAGGAGGCACGACCAGGCAAACCAAGATTGTCCAGGTTCAAGAAGACGTTCATTTAAACCACCACCGCTTATTTCTCGTTGACGCAATACCTCATGTAATCGTACCCTATCGTTGTTGTGGTCTTTTATGTTTGAAAGTTGCTCCTGTAAATAATTCCAAAGCAGGTGGAGTTCACTATCGAGGGATTCTTTTTGTGCAAATTGATAATATGTCCAAATGCCCTCTTTTCGTTCCTGCAACAACTTCATTTTTCGCAAATGACTCAAATGCCTGGAAATACCCGATTGTGCCATTCCTAATATTGTTGTAAGTTCGCTGACATTCAACGGCGTCTGTGAGACCAATATCAAAATTCTGAGACGTGTTTCGTCTCCCAGTAATCTTAAAACTTGTACAATGTTTGTCATGTATTTCTTGCTTTAAAAGGTCAGAATGTCTTGTTGTTTCTCTTAAATCATCATATATCAATACAATGATTTATATATTAAAGCAAGCAATAAATTGCCCTTTTCTGCCCTGAAGGTCTATTATTTGGGAGGAATAGGAATTGAAGTTGATTCAAAATTATTTAAATTCCAGTGATGACAGTGGAATTTAGTAGAATGAAGGGGGAAGTTGTTAGACCTAATAAAGAGAGGTAATTTTTCTCCAACGAATTATGACTCAGCAGTCTCATGTTGTAAAAAAACAGGAGTCAAATTTTCAGCCTCTGCTGAAAACCCATTTATCTGCCTGACTTAGTTCAAGGTTGAAATGGTAACCATCATAATCAAAATTTTGTAATCCTTCTGCTTTCTGTATATTGTGATCTATGGCATAGCGCACCATTAAACCTCGAGCTTTTTTTGCAAAAAAACTTATCATTTTATATTTGCCGTTTTTCCAGTCTTTAAACTCAGGTGTAATTAGACGACCGTCCAAGTTCTTCTTTTGTACTGATTTAAAGTATTCATTTGAAGCAAGGTTGATTAAAACCGGCTCATCTTGTTTTGCCAATAAAACATTTAATGCATCAGTAATCTTCTCACCCCAAAATTGATACAAATTCTCACTTTTTTTCGTTGTCAGCTTCAGCCCCATTTCCAGGCGATAGGGCTGCATCAGGTCAAGCGGCCGCAGCAAACCGTACAGTCCTGACAAAATGCGCAGATGCGACTGGGTATAAGCCAAACGGTTTTCAGAAAGTGCAGGTGCGTCAAGACCCGTATAAACATCTCCTTTGAAAGCTAGAACGGCTTGTTTGGCATTTTCGGTGGAAAAAGGTAATTTCCATTGATTAAAACGTTCAACATTAAGCTCAGCAATTTTCTGACTGACCTGCATCAGTTCCATCAAATCCAGAAAAGACTTCTGCTTCAGAACTTCAACCAGTTCAAAAGATTTTCCCAGATAGTCCGGAATACTGAAGCTGTCAGTAGTCGCAGGAGTTTCATAATCCAGCGTTTTAGCCGGTGAAAGGAGCATTAGCATTGAATTGCCTTTATATGATTATTTCCTTTGATGATATAATTATATACGTGCATTGAAATTTAAACAATTGCAGTTTACTCAGTATAGCAAACGTGTTCAAATTCAAAACGATTATTTTTGGAGTGAGCTTCAGATTATCTGCTGTTTTTATGAGCAAATCAAATTAAATCACAAAATCCCCAAATATCGCAAACCTTTACGGTATGCCTTGCGCTTGAAAGGAACAACTTTCTTTAATCCCAGGCGGGGTGAGATCCATTGGAAGGCATCGAATTCAATGGGTTGATGGGAAAAATTAATTTTCTCAGTGTCACAATTCAACTGTAGAAGAAACCAGCGTTGCTGTTGGCCGCGGTAAGGTCTCCATTCAGGTTGTTTATGAAGAATATGCAGCATTTTGAGAGGATAGTAGTAACGGACTCTTTTTTCAGCAACCCGGATGATTGTAACATCATTGGTGCCAATTTCTTCTTCAAGTTCACGAAAAAGTGTCTCTTCTTCGGATTCCCCTGGGTCAATCCCTCCTTGGGGGAATTGCCAATTCCATCTTAACTGTCCTCCATCTGTCAATAGTTCTGATTTTTCATTTCTTTTGGCAATTCGCCTGAACATCAGAACTTTTTTATTTGATGGATGCATTATCACCGCCGCAACATTTGGTCTGAAACTTTTTGCTGTCATTACTTTATTTCAAGAAAATATTGATGTTCGCGGATTTTATTAACCACATCATGAACAGGAATATCCGGGAAGTTTTCCCATTCCATCAGTTTAAATAAATATTTTTTCAGGCGTCCACGGGACAATCCGCGATTTTCCCATTGTGAATATATTTCTTCGTATCCAACCGGTAATGGTCTACCGTCCAAATTTTTACGCATCAGGAACTTAAGAGTACTGTCAGGATAATGAGCTACAAAATTGCTCATTGATTTTTGATCAATGCGGCCATCTCCAAAGACGACATCGTTTTCCTCACTATTGTCTCCTTGCAATCCTTCTTCTTCAAGTTCATGTTCTTCATCATGTTCTTCATCATCAATACCTTCAAATAATGAAGCAGCCGATTCGCCGTTGGTAGATTCTTCTGATTCTTCAGAACTTTTCTCAGTTTCTATTATCAGACTATTTTCTTTCGAAATATCCTCAGACACACTGACCGAAACCTTATCTTCCACTTCAGCTGATTCAGTGTTTATTTCAGGCATCAGAGCATCTTCTTCTGTAACAGGACTTTCCGATGATTCCTGCTCTGTAGTTTCACTTTCCGGGGCCATCTGAGTGTGGTCGCTTACAAGTGGAAACGCTGGTGCAGGAATTTCAGGTACATAAGCAGGTACAACAAAACGGCCGGCACGACTCTGCTGCACATTATCTACAACAGGATCGTAAGAAGAAATGTCTTCGATCAGTCCCCTAATATCTTTGGGAGTAACCCAGTTCAGGGGACTGCGTTTCAGTGGACGCAAGTATTGACGTGCGTCCTGAATCGCATCAGCAGAAAGACTTAGAGTTTCGCTGGCAGATTTGCCTGCTGGAGAGTCTGTCTGTTGAAAATCGGCTAACAGGGACTCAATTTGGTAAGCAGAAAAAAGCATTGTTCACTATGAATAATGTTGTGTTTAAGTTGTCATGTTTTTAATTAAAGGCCTTTGCCTAGTAGTATCTTTTCGATACTGCATTTGATTGCTTATTTGAGCAATTTGTAATGAGACAGCATTTTTTTCACGGCCTACTATTTTTTCAAAATCCTGTTCTGAGAGCAGTAGTTTTTCAAGTAAATCCTGAATATTATCATCAAGTTTTTGCTCTTCCTGCCCTAAGGGACGGTTGTATTTCTTGTGCCACTTTTCCCGCAAAGGATCTAACTTTTGCAGTTCATCAAAGTAGCTATCTTTTTGTTTCAAGAGCTCGTCCAGTGCGACCGCATCCGATTCTGCAAATTGGCGCTGTGATAATTCCAGAAGCTTCCTTAAAAGTAACTCTTGTTTTTCAAGCAGTAGTTTCAATTCGCTGTCTGTCATTTGTTTATTTTCCAATACAAAAATCCGAAAATATTTGCCCAAGCAAATCATCGGGCGTAGTTTCGCCAACTATTTCACCCAGGGCGTTTAAACAAGAGCGTAAATCAACTGCAAGAAACTCTTCTCCACTTGACTGATTCAAACTTTTTCGAGCTGAGAACAAAGCAGACAAAGCATTTTTTGCCGCCTGTTGCTGCCTGCGGTTTGTGATCCAGATTTCATCTTCCTGAGGCAAACCGCCGAGTGTAGCTTTTTTATATAAGCTGGATTCCAACTCATCACAACCTTCACCTGTTTTTGCTGAAATCAAAACAGATTCCAGAAGGGATATTTTTTCATACCAACGCGGGGTAGTGTCGTCCATTAGATCTTTTTTATTGAGAACTACAATTGTCCGCTCTTTTTCAACTTCACTGATTAAACTCAAATCTTCGTCCATAAGTTTTTCACTGGCATCAAGAATCAACAAGACGAGGTCGGCTTTTTCGCGGACATTTTGTGTACGCCGAATACCTTCTGATTCGATCAGGTCTTCTGTTTTTCTAATGCCGGCTGTGTCCGTTAAGCGAAAAGCTAGACCCTGAATTTGTACAGATTCCTCAATTGAATCTCTGGTTGTACCGGGAATGGTGGTTACAATCGCTCTTTGCTCGCGAAGCAAGGTATTTAGAAGCGAAGATTTTCCTACATTCGGCCGGCCAATCAATACTACACTAAACCCATCACGTATTTGTCTTCCACGGTCAGCATGAGAAAGTAAGCTTTCCAGATCGGCACTAGCCTGATCCAGACGCTGCAGACAATCTTCCTGATGAGTGAATTCATGGTCCTCTTCCGGAAACTCGATGCTGGCCTCAACTAGTGAAGCAATGGAGACCACTTGTTTTTTTACAGCATCAATGGCGTGAAAAAGTTTTCCACGAAGTTGTTGGGCAGCCAGTCTTGCCCCAATTTCAGAACTGGCTTGAATCAAGTCTGAAATTGCTTCCACTTGTGTCAGGTCCAGGCGCCCATGCAAAAAAGCTCTTTGAGTGAACTCCCCTGCATCTGCCAAACGCACTCCCTGCCGTAAAACCAAATCAAGGATGATTCGCAACACAAAAGGGCTTCCGTGACACTGAATTTCAACCACATCCTCAGTGGTGTATGAATGAGGAGCACGCATGACGACTACTAAAACTTTGTCAATAAGTTTTCCGTCGTCTTTTATCCAGCCGTGTACCAGCTTGTGTGTTTCCGTCTTTTTCAGCGGTTTCCCATTTGTCTTGAACAGAGCCTCTACTGCAGAAACTGCCTGCTCTCCGCTTACTCTGATCACTCCAAGTCCGGATGGCTGCAAAGGTGTTGCTATTGCAGCAATTGTATCGTCAAGGCGCATTATTTGATCAACGATCAGTGGTCTCTAAAAAATGACCAGTGTCCATGTGGATTATTGTTGAACAACAGCCGCAAAACTCTGGTAGCAGTCTGATTTGACTGTGCGACTGCAGCGGCTGCGGCTTCTGTAATGATTTGGTTTTTCGTAAAATTAACCATTTCCAAAGCCATGTCTGTATCTCGGATGTTGGATTCTGCCGCAGTCAAATTTTCTACTGTGCTGCGGAGAACTGAAATATTTGTTTCCAGTGTATATTTTTGTACAGAACCAAGCTGGCTGCGCATTGATAATAGTTGATCAAGAGCCTCATCTACAAGGCGAATTGCATCAATGGCTTCTTGAGTAGACTTGAGACTGATTTGGGATAAATTTTCAAATCCGCTTGTATTATCCACACCTCTTCCCAGGACAGTAGAATGGGTACTGTTCAGAGCAATTACAATTTTTTCATCTGCACTTGCTCCAGCTTGAAACTTAAGAGAATTTTGCGCAACAGTCACAGATCCGGCATTGCCGGTACCATCACCTAAAAAAGCTACACTCAAACCGCTGGTTTTTTCATTATTGTAATCGCCGGTAAGGATCAGTCCATCACCATCAGCAGGCTCATCATTAATTGTTCCTTCTATATCACGTCCTAAAAGCAATTCCGGCTCAAAAGCGTTGTCAACAATTACATCATCTTTTGTTCCGGTTACAGTGAATCCTTTGGTGAGTCCATACTCCCGATGCTCAATTGTAAGTTCTTCATCATCAGCATCAAAGCGTATTTTCAAATTCATGTTCGCTTCTAAGACAGCTTTTTGCAGACGTTTTGCAAATCCGACTGCAGTGGCTCCTTCCGGATTACTGACCCTAATTATAGCGCCATCTTCTTCTTCTAAAGTAATTTGCAGACCGGAAGCATCATCGTCATCAAGGTCTGCTGTCAAAGTTGCCCGCAGCGGTAATTCGGTAATATCCACATCATATCCGCTAACGGGGGAAGCGACTGTTTTGGAAGATGCTTTAAGAAAAACAAGTTCTTCATTTCCTCCCATTCCTGTTGCACCATGGCTTCCGTCTAGCAGAGTTTTATTCCCAAAGCGAGTAAAACGGGAAACACGGTCAATTCCCTCAATTGCTTTACGAATCTGAAACTGCAATGTTAAAAGCGCATTGTAATCGGTGGCACCCTCATTTGCAGCAGTTGTAGCCAACTGACGCATTTCAATCAATAAGTTGTTTACTTCAACCAAAGCACCTTCGGCAGTCTGGACAAGAGACAGAGAAAACTCCGAATTTTGCAGTGCCTGCTGCACACTGGCTACCTGAGCGCGTAAACCTTCTGAAAGAATCAGACCTGAAGGATCATCTGCTCCACTGTTGACTCTTTGTCCTGAAGATAATCGTTTCAGCGAATCGGACAGCTCATTTTGCGCTTCGGCCAGATGATTTATTGCGTTGATAGATGCAATGTTGTGCTTAATCCCCAACGGCATTGTTCCTCTTTATATAAAAGTTTCAGGTTTTTTGATTCCGTTAACCGGAATATAAACTCCAGTCATCGACAAATCTTTGAATAATGATTATAGATAACCGGTCCATTTAAATAATATAACAGCCATTCCGGACTCCAATAAATGGAGCCGGAATAGTGTTATGTCTGGGGGATAAACTCCCCCTGAACCCTGCTAGCCGTTTAACAATCGCAAGACGTGTTGCGGCATTGCATTTGCTTGAGCCAACTGAGCTGTTGCTGATTGAGTCATGATCTGGTTACGTGTAAATGTAGCCAGTTCCTGAGCCATGTCAGTATCACGAATAGTAGACTCTGCAGCAGTCATATTTTCTGCTGCCACCTGCAAGCTGGTGAGATTAGATTCCAGGGTATGTTTCTGGAAAGCACCTAATTCTCCACGAACTGTAGCAACCTCTGTAAGAGACTGATCAATTATAGCAAGTGCATCCTGAGCACCCTGCTCATTACGCACATCAATGTCAGCGAGTGACATGAAGTTGCTTTTGTTTGGCAGTTGACCTTCTGCAACTTCAGACCGACCAAGCGAACTTGTACTCATGTCTCTGATAGAGGTTGAAGCCATATGATCTGCATTAGGTCCAACATGGAAACGCAGTCCTTCTCGAGTGGAAATGCTGCCGTCTTCATTTGTTATTGTCTTCGCAGCATTTGTTCCGTCCAGAAGTTTGTAATGTCCGAACTGAGTGCTGGAAACAACACGGTCAATTGAAGCAAGCCCATTTTCAACCTCAGCCTGATTGGCGTCAATCATATCCTGGTCACTTGCACCAACGTTTGCCGCAGAAATTGCTCGCTGGCGAAGACTTACCAGAATGGACGAGATTTCATTCATGGAGCCTTCAGCAGTTTGTACGAGCGAAATAGCAACTTCGTTATTCCTGATTGCCTGTTCCATCCCGCTGACCTGTGCCCTCATGTGCTCAGAAATCACCAAAGCTGCCGGATCATCGGCTGCCCGATTGACTTTCTGTCCTGAAGCCAGTCTTTCAAGAGACTTCGAAAGCGCACGGTCATTCATTAACAGGCTGCGATGAGCATTCATCGACTCAATATTATTATTGATTCTTAATGACATATTATCTCCTTAACCTTTTAAGTGAGAAAGTTAACTCCTAGCCATGGAATAAATGTATTCCCTTCCAATAGAATACTTTGGGCAAACAAGTCCGGATTAAATCCGCACTCATTCAAACAGGGTCAGCTTTCACCATGAAAGCAAAGCCCTACCCCTGATCCTCCAACATGCACGGCATGTGGAGGTTTTAAAACACCACTACACAAAAGTCCGGTGGTATTTCGAAACTCTGTGCCAGCTGAATTCATAGTCTTGAGCCTCGTATTCTGGGCCTCAAGCTTTGTTTCCAGACAGTCCTCTCCATACTACAATTGAAGAGACAAATGCAGCCGGAAAATCCAATCAATTTTCCGGTATTCTATTTCATTAAAATATTATTTTTATTAATAAAAATATCAAATATTATTCTTGATCTCAGGCCAAGAAATTAATAAAAATTAACGACGTATGTTTTCAGCAATCCTTTGTATCAAGTAATTTCCGCAATTTTTGTTCGGCACGTTTAAATTTTTCATATTCTTTCTTTTGCTGCTCTTTCGTCAGAGGACCCTCACCTGCAATGGCCTCCGGAATTCGTTTTTTAACCTCAGTCTTCAAATAATCTAAATTTTTTTCAAGACGCAAACTTCTTAAGAGAGGTGGGATCTTGAATGACATTTTACGGAGTACCCCTAATCCGGAATCCCTTGCAGCTACATCAATCAAAACCAAGGCTCTATTTATATTAGCTTCATCAACCACTAAGGGAGATGATACTGCAGAAGAAAATGTTTGCGCATGTTTACGCATCTGACGTAAGAGATTTGATTTATCCACCATTTTCGATTTTTACCTTTCGCTAATTTGGAATTACACAATGAACATTCATCTAATTTTATAGACATCTGTCGATATTCTTTAAAATCAGCTTGATGTTATACGTTAAAATTTTTTTATTTCATTTTTTTCCTGCTATCAAACTCATATTCTCTTTCGACCTGTGTAATGCGGACATGATAATCACTGTACCAGCCAGACCGGCCTTTATGTCGTGCTACCAGGTGTTTTTCATGATTCTTCCAATTCCTGATAGACTCCTCGGTCTCCCAATAAGATACAGTTATCCCGATACCATTACTTAGAGCTGAGTCTACCCCGAGGAAACCAGGCCGTTTTTTGCTAATGAGATCATCAGTTCAGTCATTTCCTCATAATTCTTGTTCACTTCACTTTGTATTGAAGTAAAATCACGGCATAATACGACTTGTCGTTCAGCAAAGCCTTTCTCTCCATTTCCACTTTTCTCCTGTCTATAATAAAAACATGGCACTTCCCGGCGAGA
>Ga0209753_1001333_pt1 | contig 10346 bp, 11 predicted proteins | sample METZYME_3_550m_FD_187550 | JGI IMG/M metagenome (GOLD analysis project Ga0209753, IMG submission 187550) | Marine microbial communities from oxygen minimum zone in mesopelagic equatorial Pacific - METZYME_3_550m (SPAdes) (version 2) | ecosystem: Environmental > Aquatic > Marine > Oceanic... | reverse complement strand
TAATGGTATGTCTGAGGAAGAAACAGTTTGGATAACAAATGCGATGACGCAATCAGGAGAAACGCTTGATTGGCAAGATATTTTGGATAGCGATTTGGTGTGTGATAAGCATTCAACAGGTGGAGTTGGTGATAAAGTTAGTCTTGCGTTAGCCCCCATTCTTGCAGCATGCGGTTTGTTTGTTCCTATGATTTCAGGGCGTGGCCTAGGGCATACGGGAGGCACGTTAGATAAATTTGATTCTATTCCAGGGTACAATACCCATCCAAGCATCGATACATTTCGAGGAGTAGTTAAAAATGTTGGCTGTGCCATTATTGGACAAACATCCAATTTAGCCCCAGCGGATAAAAAATTATACTCCATTCGCGATATTGTCGGAACTGTCGAATCACTTCCCTTAATCACATCTTCTATTCTTTCAAAAAAAATTGCCTCCGGATTAAGGAGTTTGGTTTTAGATGTAAAGGTAGGCAATGGTTCATTCAATGCGACTTTGGATGTTGCCCGAAATCTTGCTTTGTCCTTGGTGAGCGTTGCCAAAGGCGCTGGATTACAAAGCGAAGCAATATTGACCGACATGAACCAAGTTCTTGGAAGAAGCGCCGGTCACGCATTGGAAGTTGTTGAATGTGTAGAGTATTTAACTATGGAGAAGAGGCATCCCCGTTTAGAAATCATAACTAATGAATTGGTAATTTCTATTTTAATGATGGCAAAAAAAATATCCAGAGCACAAGCAACAGAAGAAATTAACAAAGCTCTCAACAGCGGCTTGGCTGCAGAAAAATTTGAAAAAATGGTAAGTGCCCTTGGGGGACCAAATTCTTTTTTAAGCAATTATACAACAGAGATGACAAAAGCATCTTGCATAGAAGATATTTCATTGGGTAAGAAAGGGTATATAAAAGAAATTAAAACACGGGAATTGGGATTAATCTTAATTGAGCTTGGTGGAGGAAGAAAACAAGTTAATGACAATATTAACTATAAGGTAGGTTTTGATAATGTCATTGGGATAGGAGATTCCGTTGACGCTTCCACCCCTATCATCCAAGTTCATGCGGAATCCAAAGATGATTTTGAGAGAACAAAAAATCAGATTATAAAATGTTTTACTCTTTCCGATAGAAAGGTATCTCCATTACAACCTATCTATGAGAGGATAAGTTAAATGAGTACACAAATCACCGTTGACCAAGATCTTGTTAAGTATCTGGAAAAAGTCGGGTACCGTTCCGATCCTGTGGTTGATCAATTAGTGAAAGAGACAACTGCATTAGGGAGTGTTGCGCAGATGCAAATAGCACCTGAGCAAGGTCAATTTTTAGAAATAATCGTCAAAATATCCCAGTCGAACAAATGTTTAGAGATAGGACGCTTTACTGGTCTAAGTACTTTATGTATGGCTAAGGGACTGCCTGAAACGGGTTCTATAACAACGATTGACAATTCGGATGAATTCTTACCTATTGCGCAAAAGTATTGGCAGATGGCAGGGGTCAGCAAAAAAATCGATTCAATAATTGGTACCGGTGTAGAGGTAATGCAAAGTTTCATTGATCGCCAATATTTTTTTGATTTAATTTTTATTGATGCAGACAAAAATAATTATCCGAATTATTATGAGTTGTCTTTGCCATTACTGCGGCCTAACGGAATTGTCATTATTGACAATATGTTATGGCATGGCGATGTTGCGGACGATACCAAAACAGATAAACAAACACGAACCATTCGAAACTTAAATCAGTCTATACAGTCTGATGAACGAGTGGATTTCTGCCTTCTTCCTTTATCTGACGGCTTGTCATTTATCAGAAAAAAAAATAATTTGATCTTGAAAAACTGAGGATAATCACCATTTTATTAGTGTTGGCATGCCATAGTGGGTGCCGGCATGTAACTTGCTTATATAGGAGTTTTTATGACTAGAAACCTATCCGTATGGAATTCGCTAAGACCTTTTTCCGTGGGATTTGACTCGATTTTTGAAGAGTTTGATCGCATGCTAGAGTCAACGGAGCGCTATAATTCTAACTATCCACCTTATAACATTCGAAAAATTAGTGAGAATGATTATAAAATTGAAGTTGCCCTTGCTGGATACAGTAAAGGTGACATTGAGTTGGAATTAAAGGATAGTACGCTAACCGTTCGCAATAAAGCGAAAGAAAAAATTGTTAATGAAGACAGCAATGGAGTAATTCACAAAGGAATTTCTACAAGGCAATTTGAGCGCGCATTTACTATATCTGAGGATATCAAGATAAAAGATGCTGAACTTAATAATGGCCTTCTTAACATTGACTTGGAGCGTATTGTTCCCGAAGAGAAAAGGGCACGACTTATTAATATAAATTAAGTCAACTTTGGATAGGGGGCATTATGCCCCCTAAACTTACTATAAAATAAAAATGTGATATATTTTCTAATCAAAACACTTATCACTGCTATAGTTGTAGTAGTTGTTGCGGAAATTGCTAAACGCTCATCTCTTTTAGCAGGTTTAATTGTCTCAATTCCTCTGACAACTTTTTTAGCGATGGTATGGCTTTATTGGGAAACGAAAGATACACAAAAAATCATAGATTTATCTAACTCTACTTTATTAATGGTAATCCCTTCCCTAACTTTTTTTGTTTTTCTTCCCTTATTATTAAAATTTAATTTATCTTTTATTATATCAATGACAAGTTCAGTAATATTGACTGCAATTTGCTATTGGTTATTTGTTTCTTTATTGGGAAAGTTTGGTTACGCAGGATTTTGAAATCCCTTTTTTGTTATTAAGAATCATATATCTGTAAATATTCATAGTACTTAGCAATTAGGTTTATGATAATTTATTTACTATTTTTTTAGTTTAACAACAATCTTCTTTTGGAGGATCAACAGGAAGCAAGCTTAATCTGATAATCTTAATACCACCGTAAGATACAATTATTGCAATTACGCTTCCAATAATAATATCAGGCCATATAGTTCCTGTCATCATTACCAATATACCAGCGAGAATAATTCCAAAAGATGCGATAGCGTCGTTTCTACAGCATATAAAGGCACTCATGAAGTTTATATCTTTATGCTGATGTTTATTCATCATTAATGCAACACTGGTGTTACCAATTAATGAAAGCAATCCAACAAAAGAAATGACACCTCCTGATAATACGGATGCACCTATTAAGCCTAGATATACATGGTAGAAAGCCCACAAACCAAATGCGATCATTACTATTCCCTTGAATAATGCCAGTCTATTTTTAACAGCAGTGGTTGATGATAATACGAGTATGCTTGATCCAAGAATGAAAGCATCCCCTGAATTGTTGGCAGCATCACTTAGCAATGAAGCAGAATTCATCATTAAACCGTACGTTAGATCCGCAGTTATCATTATAAGGTTTATAATAAAGGCTATGATCAGCGCATTGCGCCCAAGTGTGTCTGTTTGTATGCTCATCCTAATAGTATGTCTAAACTTAACATTGTTAAAAGACCAATAGTAAACCCTCCTGTAGCCTAGTTTTCATGTCCCCGTCTATGTGTTTCGGGTATAATTTCATGCGATATAACAAAAAGCATGGCACCTGCAGCTAAATCACTCAACAGTACAAATGTAATTTCTGGTAAAATTAAAATAGATTAGTTAATTTTGGCAGATATCTTACTCGAAGATATACATATAGCTATAAGCAACTATTATTGCTGGAACAGCACTATAAATTGTAGCCACTACAGCAGCTTTAGGCGCAAGGGCAATGGCTGGAAATAAAGCATCACCATCATTAGATATGGCATTACCTAATTCTGCAGACAAAGGTATAAAACCATTTAAATAAAATGTTGCAACTACTACCTGAGGACCACAGCCAGGAAGAAAGCCAAAAAATATTGCTATTAATGGAACAAATGGCAGCCAAATATCAAAAAAAACTTTAAGATCTATAGAAGTAAAAAACATAAAAATTTCAAAAACTAGAAAGCCACAAATAACCCATGTTGAAACAAAATTAGTAGTATCAACTACTCTTGATAAAAAACCACGAGACTTATCAGTAGAGCATTGAAAATCACTTAAAGGATTTAATGACCACATAAATATTGATAAAATTGCACCCGAAGATCCAATTATAGCAGTTAATTCAAAATTATTTGGAAGGAAAATTAAGTTATTTATATTTACTTGGAAAGCTACTAAAATTCCTAGAATAAAACCTGGCATAAAAATTAATAACCAAAAAATATTAAATTTAGATACAAAAGTTTTTTCCAAAACTTCTTCGTTCCCATCATCATTAAATTTTTGTATTAAAAACTTATTTCCATGAATTATATCTACAACATAACCAGTTATTGATCCAACTACAGCACCTAAAGCAAATATTAATAGACCTGTAGAAGGTTCAATAGCCAATATTAAAAAAGCTGCATCTCCCATTGTAGCTGTTAAAACTGCAACCAAAGAACCAAAACCAATTCTGCCCTGAATGTATTGAGTGACTACTATAATAGCGCCTCCACAACCTGGAAGAGCTCCTAAAAAAGCTGATAATGGTACATGAAATTTTTTAGTTTTGACTAAAAAAGAAGTTATATCAAATTTAGTTAAAGAATCTAATCCAATAAAAATAAATAAAGTAAATCCAACAAAAACAGAAACTTGCAAATACGCATCTGTCATAGAACTTCGGATAATTTCTCCGAATTCGCCTGATTGAAAAGCGAGAGTCAAAATTAATAAACCAAAAAAAGATTTTTTCAGCAATCTTCCATCATTTGCTAAGACTACTTTTTTTCTTTGTTTTAGAACTGTTAAAAGGGCATTCATTAAATTTAAATTAATTAGTTAATGAATATATAGCTAATAATTATAGCTAAGGCTACACTATTTCTTAGTGAATAATAAAAAAAATTACTGTATGAAGGTTTAATGTCTTTTTCTAAAGTAAGAAATGCTCATAAAACTGAAAATACTGAAGATTATCTTGAATTAATAGCTGATCTTTTAAATAAAAATGGTGAAGCTCGAATAGTAGATATCGCTAATAAACTCAATATAGCTCAAGCAACAGCTAATAAAACTATCAAAAGATTACAATCACAAGGATATATTAATAAAGAGCCTTATCGATCGATCTTTCTTACGATGAAAGGTCAGAAAATTGCAAGTTATTCAAAAAAAAGACACAACGTAGTGTTGAATTTTTTATTAAATTTAGGCTTAGATAAGAAAGTTGCTTCAGCTGATGCTGAAGGAATAGAGCATCATGTAAGCAAAAAAACACTAATTAAAATGGAAAAATTTAACCGTTCAAAAAAATTATAATTAAATATGAATGCCAAAAAGAATTATTTAAATGAATAATATTAAAGGAAACAAGAAATTTAATTTATATTTTAACATTCTTCTTAGATGGCGGCAAAGTACATTATGAGGCGCAATTCAATAAAAACAATACAGCGGCTAAAAAACAAACGACCCATTTCTTGCTTAACAGCCTACACAAGTAGCATTGCTAAAATTGTTGATCAAAATGTTGATGTTATATTGGTTGGAGACTCCCTTGGCACAGTTATTTATGGATTTCAAAATACAAGATCAGTTACTCTGGAGATGATGAAAAATCACGGAAGAGCAGTCATGCAATCATCCCACAAATCATTCACCATAATCGACATGCCCTACAAAACATATGTAAACAAAAAAAAAGCCCTTGTTAATGCTAAACACTTATTGCAATTTACTAATTGTCAGTCAGTAAAATTGGAAACCGATAAAACAACAGTTCCTATTGTTTCTCATTTGGTAAAAAATAAAATTTTAGTAGTTTCACATATTGGTGCTTTGCCCCAACACTTTAAAGATTTTAGCAAAATTAGATTAATCGGCAAAACGACAAAACAAAAAAAAGATATGCTAGATTTAGCACATCAACTGGAAGAAGCTGGTTCAAGTTTGCTGGTACTGGAATGCATTGAAAGAGAGCTTGCAAAAGAAATTACGGAGTCCATAAGCATACCAACTATTGGCATAGGTTCATCAATTAATTGTGATGGTCAAATATTAGTTATTAATGACATTTTAAATACCGATGACACATTCAAAAAGCCACAATTTGTAAAAACATATGCTAATTTTTCTTATTATTTGAATAAAGCTGTTAAACGCTATGATACTGAAGTAAAAAACAAAAAGTTTCCAAAAAAATAATTTTAGTTTTTTTTGAAGGAATTAATCTTTATTGAGAGTCAATACAACACAATGACACGCAAGGTTCTTAACATCAACGATTGCATGAAAACATTTGAGGGGGATGGGATACCTGTAACCAGAGCTTTTCCTGTTCCAGAAATGCGTGAATTCGATCCTTTTTTATTGTTCGATCATTTTGGACCCATTAATTATGAACCAGGTGGAGCAACCGGCGTTCCTGCGCACCCACACTGTGGTTTTGAAGCCATTACTTACTTACTGGGAGGTGAGGTAGAACACAAGGATTCGTGGGGAGGTAAAGCTACGATCAGAACAGGAGATGTTCAATGGATGACTACGGGATCAGGTTTGGTACACTCTGAACTAGTGACAGATAAATTTAAGCAAAGCGGGGGAATAATGCAGGGTTTGCAAATTTGGGTCAATCTTCCAAAAAAAAACAAAAGAGTCAAGCCTGGTTACCAGCATATTTTAAAAGAAAATATTCCTATCATTGATGCAAATGACAATATCCGGATAAAAGTATTGGTGGGTAAAGTAAAAGAAACACAATCAATTATTCAAACGTACTCACCAGTGTCAATATTTGATATTCAATTTAAGAAAGAGGGGAAAACAAAGTTAGACATACCTATAGAGGAAATTGCTATGGTATATGTTATTAAGGGTGAATTGCAATTTGCTGAAGCAAACCAAATTGCCACAAAAGGTCAGATGATTTTTTTTGATCAATCTGGTGCTGAAATACACCTATCATCCATTTCTTCATCAGGATCCTATCTTGTTTTGGCAGGAAAATCTTTGAATGAACCTATTGTTAGACACGGACCTTTTGTAGCAAATACAGAGGGAGAAATTAAACAAGCAATGTTGGATTATCAAAGCGGAAAAATGGGCCAATTATGAGATTTGCAATTATTAAAAAGCTGCTCTTACCAAGAAAGTTTTAGCACTAGTAAAATTAATAAAGACTCTCCAATTCAAGATTATGGGGTAACAAAACTTTTTTGCTTGTGGATATTTTTTTTATCCACAACACTTTGTCTATATTTTTTATTTATAAGTGAATTTAGTCCATAAAATATTTAATTAAATTTACCCAACATTCCTTTTGGTTGGTGGTATAATGTTAACATTTAAGCATAGGAGGATATATGAATATTAAATTACTATGTCGAATTAACGGAGTATGGGTTGCTTTAAATGGTTTATCAGCTTTTATTATGCCTGATATGTGGTTTGAAATGGCAGGATATACTGGAAGTCCCGCCGCTTACGCAGCTGCTCAAGGTTTTGGAGTTGCCGCTATAGCCCTAGGTCTTATATCTTGGAGGTCAGTTGATATTGCCGGTGAAGCGATCAATTCATATGGTCAATTATTTGGAATTGTCTGGACACTATTTATTTTGCTTACTCTTTATCAGATGATGACTGGTTTATTTACAGGACCCCCAGCTTATTTTAATTTAATAGCAGGTTTAATTTTAGCATCTGCGTTTTTTTACTACAGTAGAAAAACCGAATAAATATTTAAAGACTCTCTTATGTTCTATTATATAATGAGAGTCTTTACTTTCTTTTTTTATGTCAACAATACTTATGAATGATGATAAAAAAAATCACAATATATGTAAAGGATAAAAGTTTTTTAGAATTATTATAATTATAAAAAGTGGTGTTTTTCTTTCAAAAGTAACAGACCAAATAATTTTTTTTACTATTACAAAATAACTAATAATGCATCATTTAATACAAGGAAACTGATCATGAAATCTTACTATAGTATTTTACTTCTTTTCATTGGTTCACTTTTTGCACAGGAACAAACATTCAAACTCCAGGATGGAACGGTTATTGTTGGTTCTATTCAAGAAGAGACAGAAACAACTTATATTATTGAAACCAAGTATGGTTCTATTACAGTGAATAAGAATGAGATGGTTCAGGTAGAATATGAAATTAAATTAAATAGCGGGGAAACATTCAGAGGAACAAAGTTGAGCGAAACGAATGAAATAATTCAATTAAAAACTAAACTGGGGACTTTGAACATCGTAAAATCAGACATTTTGGATATAAAGGAATCCGGCCAGGTAACCCAAGCAGGAGAAAAAAAGGAAAGCTCAACCGCAAAATACCGAAGACCCTATAGTCTTGCTGATGTATTGTTTGGAGCAGGAACAGGTACCGGGAGCACTGGTAAGGACATTGAATTTGCCATGGGCGAAGAGAGGCTTATTGATACATTTTTTGACCCCACTGCCTATGTACTTGATGATGGCACACTATATTTAAGCGGACTATCTTTTGGTTTTGGATTATCAGATAAATTAATGGTGACCACACAATGGAGTGCATTCTTTTGGGGGGATTTTAATTTAAGGCCTAAATATATGCTTTTTCAAAAAGGTAATTGGGAAAAAGAGTCTGCATTAGCCATCGGTGGACATTTTCACACCTTTTGGAAGCCGGACAAAGTAGTTTGGCAAGCAGGCACAGCTTATATTTGTGAAGACTTCAATTATAACGGAGATTGTAATGATACTATTGGTGATGAAAGAGATTACGGAGGATATTTCCCAATAGGTGCAACGATTGATGGCAGGGACGATCCGTATGATGATGAAAATCTTTTGGATGTAGAGGAAACTGAAGATTTAGATATTATGGTTGAACTTTTCTCGGCCTACACCTTTTCAAAGTCCAGGAAAGGTATGCGAGGAAGGATATCTAATACTGTAGGGGCCTTAGTGCAAATTCCTTTAAATCACGATACATATCCTTATCGTATATATTGGGGATTAGATGTAGATATTACACCACAATTAAAAATGGTTGGTGAAGCTTTCTATGATCCATTCTTTTTAGACCTTAGTCAAAGGACACACCAGGATGGGCCCTTTAGTGACAACTACACCTATAAAGTTAAAGATGTTCCCGTAACAGAAGATGATTTCAAGTCCATTCGCCCTATCCATTTTGACTTTGGTTTTATATATGCTGTAAATGAGCATTTTCGTTTTGGTATTCATTCCCAACCATATATTATAGCTTTTTATTGGAAGTTTTAACTTAAGGGAAACCACCAGAACCGTTCATACTTTGACACAGCGTTCGTTTAGTGAGCGACGCAAAGAGAGTTAATCCTTTTTTACTGGTTGTTGCCCTTTTATCGGTCAGTTCTTCATCCATTATTGCTCGCTTCCTTCCTGATATCTCTGCCGTTGTCATTGCATTCTGGAGAATGGGGATTGCCTCACTTTTCCTGTGGGTGTACAGCGGAATAAAAAATCAGGGGAAGCTAGACAGGCCATGGAGGCTTCCTGTTATCATTGCAGGTATCTTTCTTGGGTTTCATTTCGCTTTTTTCTTTTCCGCGGTCAAGCTCACCAAAATTTCCAATGCAACCCTATTGGGAACAACTGCGCCGCTATTTACCTTATTTATTGAGGTTTTTTTCATGAAAAGAAAGTTTCCATTGATAACACTTTCTTCAATTTTAATATCGGTTTTAGGGGTACTGATTGTTCATGGATTTTCTCTGGACCTCGGTTCTGAAGAAACCAAAGGAAATCTTCTTGCGGTTTTATGTTCAGTGTGTATGGCGCTTGTTTTTTTAATTTCAGAAAAAGTGAGGCAAACCACACCAACAATTCTTTATAGCAGACACCTTTTTATGATAGCAGCCGTGACGCTGCTCATACTTTCTCTAATTAAAGGAGACCTTTTATTTGACTTTTCAGGGACAGATTTTCTTTGGTTTCTTGCTCTGGGATTTTTTCCCTCTATTTTAGGACATGCCATCCTTAACTACTCGGTTAAATTTTTACCACCATCCGTTGTGTCTTCGGTGTCGCTTGGTGAAACCATAATTGCTTCATCGGCTGCCTATTTTATTTTTTTGGAACCCGTACCTTTAAACACTGCCATAGGAGGAATTTTGACCCTAACAGGTTTATTTGTTCTGGGCTTTAGAAATCAGGCAGCCCGTTTTTCTTTCGATGCTCGCTGATAGTCTTATTGTGTTTAAAGGCCCCGTGTCTATTCTCAGGGAGAAGGGCAGCAATCCTACACATGATTTCATCCCCAATTTTATTTAGGTCACGCTCTTTATCATTTTTTGATT
>Ga0209753_1001310_pt1 | contig 10446 bp, 7 predicted proteins | sample METZYME_3_550m_FD_187550 | JGI IMG/M metagenome (GOLD analysis project Ga0209753, IMG submission 187550) | Marine microbial communities from oxygen minimum zone in mesopelagic equatorial Pacific - METZYME_3_550m (SPAdes) (version 2) | ecosystem: Environmental > Aquatic > Marine > Oceanic | place... | reverse complement strand
TAAAATAAATATCCTTGTGTATTGTAAAAATACAATATATTAATAACATAAAAATATACAATGTTTAAAAACCCAAACAATGCTTGTAATACATGGTTAGAATTGGATAAATTCACGAAATTACTTTCAATCGAGGTAATCTGCATGCGGAGTCAAATAGAACAATGGCTGTAAAGCCATACATGGGAATACCAGTTTAGAAACTGGCTCAAACCCCTTTCACATACCAAAATAAATAGGATGAGTCAGAAACAAAAACAGGTATTAAAATTGAATGACCCAAAGGTCATAAAGGCCATTCAGAAGCCTTTTGCCAGGCAGATCATTGAATGTTTCTATAAGACTCCTCTAACTGCTTCTGAGGTTGCAGAAGCGGTATCATTCCCAAAGGATAAAATATATTATCATATAAAAAAACTGCTTGCCATTGATATCCTTTATATTGCTGAATCAGAAAAAGTAAAAGGAATAGAACAAAGTAAATATCTGCCAGTGGCAGAACAGATAATGTTCGATGATCAGGTGATCGGCTCAATCGCTCATTCTAAGGATGAGGTCTTACCATCTGAAAAAGTGCAAGTAGAAAAAGAGGAAATAGAAACCGCACCTGAAGAAACTGTTGAAACTGAGTCTGATATTGATTCGGAAAAAACAGTTAATCCGCTGCTGGAAAATTTATTAAAAAAGCGGTCTATGAAACCTGTCTCAGTTTCTACAACACCTGACTTAATAGAATCAAAAGATAAAACAGTTTTGGATAAAGAAACGGTTGAATAGCCTGCATTTAAATGAACTATAGAAGATCGCCGCAGGAGCAGTGACCGCAGGGACGAAGATGACCGTCGTGATGAACAAGACAGGCGAATAAAACAAATACTGAACTACGAAGGCGAAGATAGAAGAGAAAAAAATCGGCGAAGCGGCAAAGAGCAAAGGAGTAGATCTTCCAGGCGCGAAGCAATCGACAGACGTCTTTTAAAAGAAGATTATAAGCCTGATCCCGTTTCTCTTAAAACGCAGGACCTTCCTGAAAAAGATTCGAAACAATCATTATTGGTAAACAATGCCAGACTGCACTTAAACGGTGTTACTCATGCCATGACATTCGTTCATACCGGCCATAATATAACCTTCATGGAAACTGACCTTGGAATAGAAGATTTTCAAATCAGGCAAGTTATAAACTATCGATTGCCTATTATCCATGGGGATGATGAGATCAAGACGTTGCCCGATCTGATTGCAAATGTCTATGAACAATTTGTCGATAAAGGAAAACGAAAAAATATTTACCTGGCTATCCATTCTGGAGGGTATCAGTATGAAATGACCTATGTAAATACGGAAGACAGTAAAAAAAGCGATTTTAAGGATTTCTTGTTATATACTTTGGCCAAGTCCTATGCCTTGGATACCGAGAAGAGTATGGTAGGGTATGAATTCAATGATAAAAGGGAAAATAACGCAGTTGTATGTTATTCACCCTATAGGGAAAATATTGAACAAGATTATACAATGCTGGCCGATGTTGGACTGCAGCCGCGCTACAATACTTCAATTCCAAAAATACTGCACAATATTTATAATTATTATAAACCGCAGGGTGGCAGCGGCCAGGCGCTCCTTATATATATAGGCCAGGTGAAAACACATCTGGTACTGGTCCAGGGATACCAACTGGTTGAATCGCGGGATTTTGCCATTGGACTGGATCATTTTATGGATCCATTGTGCAAAATGGTTCCGGAGGTAGATGGGACAGAAGATGAAATTCGCAATATGGCACTGGATTTCCTCGATCGTTATGGTGTTGCCTTGCCTGAGACCAAACCCAGTGAACTGGATATTTTTCCATGGGATGAAGCACAGGCAACTTTAATCCGCCTGGGAGATCGGTTGCAGAATGAACTGAAAAGTTCAAGAAAATATTTCAGCAATGTCCGAGAAACCATGGAACACAAGATAATGGTAGTTAAAGAGATCTATCTGGGCGGACCCGGTAGCCATATAAAAAACGTGGACAAGCTGGTGAGTATAGCTCTGGAATCACCGATTAAAAAACTGGATATTTTGAATACAGCATCCGTGAAGAAGGTTGGTGATTCTAAAACAGACCTGCTGACACAGATCAAGGAACGAAACATAAACCGTAAAAAGAAAAAAGCGGAGGATGTTTTAGATGAAGTACGAAATAAGATCATGGGGCATAAAAAAGCCATTGAGACCGCCACAAGCCCGGAAAGTGTCAAATACCGGCTGGCCCGATTGGAAATTGACAAAAATTCCAAAATCAAATCTATTGAGGAAGCCACTGAAAAGCTGATCAAAACTGCCACTGATTTCAAAGAATTGAAGGATGACTATACCGGAACCCAGGAAACCCTGGCCGCTGACCTGGAAACAGTAACAGGCCAACTGGACAGCCTGAGTGAAGATTTGCTGGAAAAATACCAGGAGCACGAATACCTGGTTAAACAAATATCCAGAATGGAATATGAATCGGATCAGTTCCAAAAGAAACGGAAAGAAGCCCGGCAGGAATCCAAAGGGGATTATGCTGTACAGCTGAAGAAATCGGCCAATACCCGCGTATCCCTGGCAGAGCGCAAAAATGAGATTGAACAAAAGGTGACAGATCAGCAGGCGAAAATACTCAAAGGACAGGAAACTCTCCATGACATGTCCATGAGAATGGAAACAGGACATGATGAGATCGCGGTCATGGAATATCTGCTGGATACCGTACAGAATACATCCAATGCATTGCGCAAATCATTTTTAACGCACCTGAAATCCCTGGATACACTGCAACAGACAGACCTGAATGAACTGGAGCAGGCCGGGTATCTGTTGACTCTCAATACGAAACGCCTTAACAGCATCCGTAAGACATTTGCTAAACTGGTTTCAGGGGAAAACGAAATGGATCCGGGTCAGTACCTGGATGGGGAGAATGGGTTTGAAACACGGAAGAAACTGCTCACAGTACTGGATGTGATACTGGAGACTCCCGGGAATCTAGACCAGATTAAAAAAATAACTGCTGATCTGATTCAGATCAATGAAGAACAACAAGTTATAATAAAAAAAAGGGATAAGCTCCAGACGCGGATCAAGGCAAAAACACGGAACAGGGATAAGGAAGAACGTAAACTGTACATCCTGAAAAAAGATATTGATCTTCATAACCGTGAGCTGAAAGAAGAGGAAAGTCAGCGCCGGAAAATTCTGGGCGCAGTAGATCATATCCAGGAAGCTATGGGTTTGATCGAACCTCTGATCACAAAAAATGAGGTAAAAAAAGACCTGCAGCAGCAGCGACAGAAAACCCGTAAAGAATTGAGCACCCTGCAAAACCAGCTGCTGAGACTAAACAGCGCCATCGTGATGCGAAAACAGAAAATTAAAGATCTGAAGGCACGCCGCTCCGAACGAAAGAGAGCCCACGAATCAAAAATAAAAAAATTGAACCGTCAAAACCGGCAATTAACCCGTAAGGAAGAAAAGCTGAAAAAGTCGATCTCTGAACATTCCCAGAAGGATAAAGAAGTCAATAGGAAGATCAAGGAAGCGATGAAAGTTTATGGCCAATTTGAAAAGCAGTTGACGGAAAGATCCAGGGAGTTTAAAAATTTACAGGCGCAGGAAAAGGCATTGGTCCGGGAAGCACAGAAAGGGAAAAATAAACTACAGACAACCCTGAACCGTAAACTAAACCAGCTGGAAAAAGAGCAGGATAAAAAAACTGCTGCCGTTGATAAAAAAAGGCAGCTGAAAGTGAATGCTTTTATGAAAGTACTGACAGCACTCACGAAAAAAGAAAAATCGATCCAGGATCTGCTGGTTAGCAGTACTTCGGAAATGCAGAAGATGCTCAGCGACCGTGATAGGGTTAAAGCGATCCTGGCGGCAAAGAAGAAGAAAATAATGCCGCAGATCTCAGAGTGGCAAAAGCAGGTCAAAGGTTGGGACCGCGATCTGAAGCGCTTTTATACACTCCAGCAGAAATTTGATGCCCTTGAGGAGGAGCACAGTGAATGGGAAGAACTGCTAGAAGAAGAAACAGAAAAAACAGTAGAGCAGGTTAAAGTCTTGGAAGGTCATATTGCACATAAACAATCAGATTCATACCTGCTGCTGGTACAGGAAGGTCTGATCCGCTTTAATAACGAGGCCGACGCCGTGTTGGCAGCCCAGGAATTGGCAGAGGAAAGTATTACCCTGGATCAGGAGGAAATAAGAGCGGTGAAGCAGGCTCTTGAACGCTTGAAAAAACGCTACCAGACATTCATGAAGCGCTATCGAACCAGCCGTAAAAAGATCCTGAATGAATTCAAGCCTTATCGAGGCCGGGAAAAAACAATCCGGAACAGGATTGATAGTGCCCACCGGAAGATTGCTGCCGCAGAGCAAGTCATTCAAGTTCGGCAGGATAAGCTCGATCAGAAAAACCACCTGCTGGCCAAGACGGAAGTAGATTTTTTAAAGTTACAGGAAAAAGCAAAACAAAAGCTTAATGATATTCAGCTGCAGATCGATCAGGCCCGGGGAAAGGAAGTCAGGGAACAGGAAAATATTACATCTGAATTGGAAGATCAATGGGCGGTGATCCTGGAGCAGAAGAATACGGCAGAGAATGAATTTTTACAGGCAGTCCAAACCATTGATGACAATCTGCAGCAGCAGGATGTGATCATTAACAGGGAAAAGTTGCAGGACCAGGTGCATTCCGATGAAAAACAACTGAAAACTGCCCGGACTCAGTTGAACAGACTTGTTCAACAACAGAAAAAACTCCAACGAACCATTACCGTCTGCCAGCGGGATCTGGAAAATGCCCACAGGAAAATCCCGGTGATCCAAACAGACCTTAAGGAAGAGGAACACCGTTTTAAAGTGCACTCTGAGCAACTGACGGAATGGATGGAAACGGTTGAAAAAGAGTTAGATCAGAAACAAGAGAATCAGCTCGCCACCAAAGAAAAAAAGCTTGAAGTGGAGCTAAACCTGAGGAAGCTGAATAAAGATTTTGAACAGGCAGCCTATGTAAGCCAGAAACTGCAGAAAAAAATCCTGCTCCTGATCCAGAAAGCGGAAAATCTCACCCTGACCAGCAAGCGCAAACGGGCAATGCCGAAGAAAATTATCAATGAACAGAAACAACTTCAGGTTTTGATTAAGTTGGAAGGAAAATTTACCAGCCATTCAGCCCTGCTGGAAAAGAGCATGCAGAAGCTGGATGAGACTATAGCAGGCCGGAGTGATCAGGAAGCGGAAACAGAAAAAGTTATCGATGAATTAAAACAAGAACTTGAAACTCTGCATAATGATCTGGATAAGACAATGGCACTCATAACTGCCAATCAGGAGAACCTGAAAGAAATTGGTGAACCGCACCTGGTGATCCTGGGGCGCCTGAATCATCTCAAAGAGATCTACCCGGCCACCAAAGCCATGCTGAATGAACGCATCGACAGTTTATACAGCCTGGTCGATCAAAAAATGAAAGAGAAGAAGAAACTGGATGCCCGGCTTCAGGATATGGAAGAAAGCCTGAAAAGCCGGAAGGTGGATATGGCTATGCTGGAAAAAGAACTGACCAAGATCAATAAAAATATGAAAAAGGTCCTGGAATATTCCGTCTACGAGCAAGACCCCACAACGCAGGCTATAGAGATTACAATGGGCGATACGGAGTATAAACTGCGTAGTTATATGGACCTGGCAGAAATGAAAGCCCGTTCCCAGGACTTATTCGAAGAGATCATACAGGCTGAGCAGGATGTGGCCCGCCTGCAGAAAAAACTGGCTTCCATTCATCATGTGGTAAGCGAAACCGAGCAGATCAGCCAGAAAAAGATCAAGCGCATGGAGGAAGATTGCACCAAGCTGGAGCTGAAGATCGCCAAAGAAAAAAATGATGTGGAGGGACTGGAAAAATCCTTAAAGGACCTGAAAGAGCATACATCCAATTACAGCGACCGTATCGAAATACTGGAAGATGATTTAAAGAAATTTCGGGAAAAGGAAACCGAAAATGAATTCCTGCTGCGGGACATGGATAGGTCATTGGAACAGATCCAGAAGAAAGCACAACAAATAGTGGTGGAAGAATCAAAAGTCAGGGAGAATACCATTGAACTGGATTATATGGCCAATCTGGGTCTGTTGATGGATACGGACAGTAAATTGAACCTGTTGCCTGAGGCCCACAAGAAAGACTATCGTTACTTTGGCATCAACCGTATTCTTCAGAACGCGGTGCTGGTGCTGATAACAGTATTTACCCTGGCGGCATATGCACAGCGGAGCAAGATTGAACCTCTGGAAGCAGGCCTTCCAGATAAATACGCGGAACTTTCCTTGCTGAATGTACGCCAGGATATAAAACAAATCCTGGAGAAACAGGCCATGGTAGTAGATGCTTTTCAGGTACTTATTGATGAGGATAAGGCTTTATCCGCCAATATGGTAACTGCGCTGAAATACCTTAGCAATGCCGTACCCGAAAATTTTGAAGTTACCAATCTGATTCTGGATAAGGATGTGGCGGGCTACGCTATGGATGACAGCGTGAGGGCCAAACTGACTGCCCAGGATAATCTCATGTTTATTATTGCCCTGGATGGTTTTTACAAGCAGGGTGTGGAAAAAGCCAGCGGTATGGTAAAATTATTCCAGAGTGCCCTGGTGAGCGACAGCAATTTTAAGGCTGTGTATTTCAGCCCTGCCCAGGCTGTGAATAAATGGAAAACATCGTTTTCGATCAACCTGCTTTTGTAAGAAAAGATGAAGCTCCAATTCAAATTCCTGATCTTGGCCGTGCTGTTCATAGCAGTGATCTCTGTCTATGTATGGGATAGACAAAATGTAACCCGGGAGATCAAGCAGGCCCAAACGAAAATAAATACGGTAGAACAGCAGCTTAGAACCGGGTCCGGAATTATGACTGAGATCGAAAAAATTGAACAGCTCTTTGCAGAAAAGAAAAATGCCTTGATCACTTATCAGGTTTCCGGCAGTGAACTGGCAGCAGAAATAAAAAATTTAAATGATCTATCGAAAAAAAATGGAGTAAAGGTAACCAATATTGAGACCTACAGCCAGGACACCTTTCCGCCGCTGAATGATTATCTGGAAGGAGATAAGATCCCTTTGAAACGGCATGCTATCAGTTTTCAACTGGCGGGCAACTTTCTAAAAATTGGATCATTCATGGAAACGCTGGAAAAGACATCAACTGACCTGAGGCTGGAACATTGTTCTTTTTCTTTAGATGAAGAGGATCCCAGAGGAGTGATTGCTCAACTGCAATACCTGACCTATGCGGAGATTGCCCCGTGAATCGGGAAAAGATACTTGTGGGGCTTATGGCGGTAGTGATCCTGGTCTTTTTCAGGGGTTTTTTCCTGGGCCTTATCCCAGATTTCAGTACCAAATCCGATCCGGCAGCAGGTCCCAGTGCGGTGCAGACTGCTCAAGCAACAGAAAATGTAGGTGCCTTGACTTATACTGCACCACAATTATTAACCATCGCTGCTGACAACTGGGGTAAAGATATTTTTTATGATCGAAGTAATATGTTTAAAAACAGATTCAAACTAACCGGTATCACACGTTTTGAAGACGGCTACAAGGCGATCATCAATGGCGATATTATCTTGGAAGGCAAACAAGTCCAGGGTTTTATGGTGGCCGATATCAACGAAGATCGCGTGATGCTTAAACGCAATAAACACCGAGTAACTTTAAAACTGGAAAAATAAATGAAACATACATCACTAAGTATCAAACTGTGCCTTTTCATGCTTTCCACATCTTTGGTGATCGGCCAATGGAAATTACCCGGCCGTAAATCCGATGGGGCCGTTAAAATCAAAAAGAAAGAAACAAAGCTCCTTCCGGAACTGCTGGACATTTATACCACGGAAGAAGACAGCTCTTTTATGCTGGTAATGGAATTCACCAACGCCAATATTGAATACATAACCAGTGAAACCTTTGCTCCTCCCAGCGTTACTCTATCGATAAGCAGAGTAAAATGGGAACGGGGTAATTTCACCAAAAAGAGTTCCCACAGCCCTCTGTTCCATTATACTGTAATGGTACCCCGTAACAGCAATCAGCAAGAAATAAAGAACACCTTACAAGTTAGAATGGGTTTTACCAGAGTACCGGACTATAAACTCAAGTTGGAACCGGCAAACCCCAAATCGCCTAAACATAAACTGAAGGTGATCTGGCAGAAGGGTAAAACCGATAAACCAGTTTCCAAATATGTATTTCCATCACGGCGGCTACCGGAATCAAGAGTGACCATGAATTTCCGTGGTGCGCAGCTGGTGAATGTGGTTCGGCTTCTGGCATCCCAGGATAACCTGAATCTCATCCTCAGCGGGGATATTAAAGGGGAACTTACCCTAACTTTGGAAGATGTGTCTCTGGAGACTGCCCTGGATGCAATCCTGCATGTAAATAAGTACGAATGGTTCCTGCAGGATAATATCATTATTGTGCAGCCCATGACCAGCCAGCGTGTCATGAGCGGTGAACTTACGACCCGTATTTATCGTCTCAGTTATATCAAAGGAACTACATTAACAGCAGCGGTGGAGGAAGCGTTAACTGACCGCGGCAAGATCAAAGCACTCTCTTCCACGCAATCTACTGAAGACTCAGGAGGAGAACAGGATATACTGATGATCACAGACATACCAAGTAATTTTGACTTGATTGACAGTATTGTTAAGTCACTGGATGTGGAAGGGGATCAGATCAACATTGCAGTTAAATTTATTGAGACCACCTTAAAACACGATGAGACCATCGGCATCAACTGGAACCTGCGGGAAACCATGTACATCCCAGGCGGCGGCGAAGCGGACACAACCACGACCATAAAGTTGGGCCATTTGAAAATCCCCGGTGAAACAATGAGTTTTGCAACTCTGACTGCACCAGTAGTTTCCGCCATGCTTGACCTTTTGGCCAATGATGGCGATACCAAACTGCTGCAGGAGCCGCAGGTGACCACCATGAGTAATTCTTCCGCCAATATAGTAGTGGGCACTACAATTCCGGTGTTGGTGCCCCAGGGGGAAGGAAGTGTATTCGGATCGAATCCTTATACTTACGAAGAACAAAGCATCAATGTGTCGCTGAGTGTGTTGCCGCGGGTGAATTCGCAAGATGTGATTTCTATGAAGATAGATGCGGTGGTTCAGGCAGTCGTTGGCTATGTGGGTGCGGAGCAGAGACCCATGGTCTCCACACGTTCTACCAATACCAATGTCAGGGTTGCAAATGGAGAAACATTGCTTATTGGCGGCCTGATATTTGATAATGATTTGGAAAGCATGTCCAAGATGCCTTTTCTGGGAGACCTGCCATTTCTCAAGAAACTTTTCCGATACCGCAATACAGAACGGGAGCAGCGAGAGCTTTTAATCTTTATAACACCTACGGTAATTTCAGCTTCAATCTAATCAGCAATGAATAACAATCATATTTTGATTATTGACCGTGATGAGGCGTTTGTGCGGGCTACAGAGATCTACTTCGAGCAGCTAGGTGTCGATGTGATCTCTACAGAAGATGGAGTAGACGGCTATCGACTAGTCACTGAAACACAGCCTGCCATGGTTATGCTGGATACAGTGCAAACCAATCTGGACGGATTCCAGATCTGCAAACTATTAAAAATGGATGACCGCTTTGAAAACATCCCAGTAGTATTCGTTTCTTCCAACGACATGCAGGAAGATGTAATGAAAGCAGAACAGGCCGGGTGTGATCTGTTCCTGCGAAAACCAATCGTGCTGGATCAGCTGGCAGAAGAACTCATTAATCTGATCATGGTCAATAATCCAGCAGAGGCTTAAGGAGATAATATGAACCGCAGTTTAGGGCAGATCCTGATCGGTGAGAACATGCTCAGTCCGCAGCAGGTGGATGAAGTAGTAGATTATAAAACAACAAATCGCTGTCACTTTGGTGATGCCTGCGTGCAGCTGGGTTTCCTCAATGATGAGCAGGTGCTCACAGCCCTGGGTATCCAGCTGTATATGCCCATGGTGGATTTAAGTTATTTGAACATCAGCGAAGAGACGCTGGATCTAATCAAGAAGGAACAGGCAAAGGAAATGAAGATCATGCCCCTGTTTGTACTGGGTGACACCTTGACCGTGGCCACTTCGGACCCCATGAATATCGGCCTTTTCGACCGGCTCAAGAAAATGTCCCGTAAGGAAGTGCAAACCGTACTTGCTTCTGAGAAGATGATCCAGGAATCGTTCGCCAATAATTATTCCACTGGCTCGGCCTTTATGGGTGGGATCTCTGATGAAGCCATCACAGGCGAAGAACAAGACAGTGAAGAGAATATCAAGATTGCCAATAATATTATGATCGAAGCGGTAAATACCGGTTCAAGTGATATTCACATTA
>Ga0209753_1001307_pt1 | contig 10461 bp, 10 predicted proteins | sample METZYME_3_550m_FD_187550 | JGI IMG/M metagenome (GOLD analysis project Ga0209753, IMG submission 187550) | Marine microbial communities from oxygen minimum zone in mesopelagic equatorial Pacific - METZYME_3_550m (SPAdes) (version 2) | ecosystem: Environmental > Aquatic > Marine > Oceanic... | reverse complement strand
GACGGCCGGCTATGGCTTCCACCACTCCGTCGAGACGAAGCCGGCGATCTGCCAGGTGGGACCAAGGAGCGCGATCACCGATCCGCCAGTGCTCCGGTCGGGGGATGACCTGAGGTCCGCCCCGGGCAACCGGCCCGGGAGCGGAGGCGACCATCGGCGCAGGGTAGTCCCGGCCGGTGAAAACCCCGAGGGCCGGGCCCGAAGGCCCGGCCCGGGAGATCTCCACGCCCGACGGCTACATCATCCCGCCCATGCCGCCCATCGGATCCATGCCACCAGGCGGCATAGCGGGCTCGGGCTCGGGCTTGTCGGCCACTAGGGCCTCGGTGGTGAGTAGGAGGGCGGCGATGGACGCTGCGTTCTGCAGAGCCGCCCGGGTAACTTTCGCCGGGTCGATGACCCCGGCCTCGATTAGGTCCTCCAGCTCGCCGGTCAAAGCGTTGAGCCCGGTAGGCCCGGAAGCCGACTCCACATCCCGCACCATCACCGAACCCTCCAAGCCAGCGTTGTCGGCTATCAGCCTGGCCGGCGCCTCCAGGGCCACGCGCACGATGCGGGCCCCGGTGGCCTCGTCTCCGTCAAGGTCGTCCAGCACGCTGTCGACCGCGGCACGCGACCGGAGTAGGGCGGTGCCGCCGCCGGCGACCACACCCTCCTCGATGGCCGCACGGGTGGCCGACAAGGCGTCCTCGATACGGTGCTTTTTCTCCTTGAGTTCAACCTCGGTGGCCGCCCCAACCTGGATGAGGGCGACGCCGCCGGCCAACTTGGCCAGGCGCTCCTGGAGTTTCTCGCGATCCCAGTCGGAGTCGGTCTCGTCGATCTCCCGCTTGATCTGAGAGATGCGGCCCTCCACGGCGGAGGACTCGCCGCCGCCCTCCACAATGGTGGTGTCGTCCTTGGTGATCACCACCTTGCGGGCGGTACCCATCATGTCGAGGGTCACCCCGTCTAACTTGAGGCCGACCTCCTCGGAGATCACCTGGCCGCCGGTGAGGGTGGCCATGTCCTGGAGCATCGCCTTACGGCGTTCACCGAACCCGGGGGCTTTCACAGCCACCGAGTTGAAGGTGCCGCGGATCTTGTTGACCACCAGGGTGGCCAGGGCCTCGCCCTCCACGTCCTCGGCCACGATGAGCAGTGGTTGCCCAGCCTGCATGACCTTCTCCAGCAGGGGGAGCATGTCTTGGACCGAGGAGATCTTGCCCTGGTTGAACAGCATGCAGGGATCCTCAAGTACGGCCTCTTGGCGCTCCGGGTCGGTTACGAAGTACGGCGACTGGTAGCCCTTGTCGAACTGCATGCCTTCGACGAACTCAAGGTCCATCCCGAACGTATTGGACTCCTCCACGGTGACCACTCCGTCCTTGCCGACCTTGTCGATCGCCTCGGCGATCACCTCGCCGATAGCCGGGTCGGCAGCCGAGATGGCCGCCACGTTGGCGATCTGGTCCTTGGAGTCGTCGACCTGCACGGCCTGGTCGGCGATGGACTCGACCACCGCGGCGACTGCCTTCTCGATGCCCCGCTTGAGGCCCATCGGGTTGGCACCTGCGGCCACGTTACGGAGGCCTTCATGGACCAGCGCCTGGGCCAGCACGGTGGCCGTGGTGGTGCCGTCGCCGGCGATGTCATTGGTCTTAGTGGCGACCTCCTTGACCAACTGGGCACCCATGTTCTCGAAACTGTCTTCGAGTTCCACCTCACGGGCGATGGAGACGCCATCGTTGGTGATGGTCGGGGCACCGAACTTCTTGTCTAGGACGACGTTGCGGCCCTTGGGGCCAAGGGTCACCTTGACCGCGTCAGCCAGTTTGTTTACGCCAGCCTCGAGGCCACGACGCGCCTCTTCGTCAAACTTCAGGATCTTGGCCATCGGGGCGCCTACTTGACGACGGCGAGTACGTCGCGGGCGTTGAGGATCAGCAGGTCCTCGCCCTCAACCGTGATCTCGGTTCCGCCGTACTTGGAGTAGACGACTGTGTCGCCGACACCAACCTCCATGGGGACGAGGTCGCCGCTTTGTTCGCTTCGACGTCCCGGACCCACGGCGAGCACCTCGCCGGTCTGGGGTTTCTCCTTGGCGGTGTCCGGGATGACGAGGCCACTGGCCGTGGTCTCCTCTGACTCGCCGGGACGGACCACGATGCGGTCCTCGAGAGGCTGCAGGTTCATCGACTAGTTCCTTCCGATTCCGCCTCCGGGCTTCTCCCGGAGGGCCACCCAACGGCGGACCCCGGCCGCCCCCGGTCAGGGTTGGCAGTCTCGCTATTGGAGTGCCAACGATACGTCCAAAAGACCGATAATCCCAACGCCCTGCGTTCGGAATCTAGATACCCATCAAACCAGGAAGCCCAGACCCAGGTTGGGGTCGGCCCCGCTGTTTAACGGGCTCGGACCGTCATGGCGGAGCCGCCAGTACCCGGCGGCAGCCACCATCGCCGCGTTGTCGGTGCACATCTCCCGGGAGGGCAAAAAACCCCGTACGCCAACCCCGTCGCACACCTCGCCGAACCGTTCTCTCAGGCGTGAATTGGCCGCCACGCCCCCACCGAGACAGGCTCCTGGGGCGCCCGTAGATTCCAGGGCCCATCGCAGTTTGGTGGCGAGTACCTCTACTGCTGCCTCCTGGAACGAGGCTGCCACGTCGGCAGTGAGTGCATCGGGATCGGACCGAACGTGGTTGACAACCGCCGTCTTCAGACCGCTGAACGAGAAGGCGAATCGGCGGTCGTCGGCCATCGTCGATGGGTTCTCCTGGACCAGGGGCCTCGGATACCGGTAGGCCGTCCGGTCCCCCAGAGCGGCTAGTTCGTCAATAGCCGGACCGCCCGGATAGCCCAGTCCCAAGTAGCGCGACACCTTGTCGAAAGCCTCCCCAGCCGCGTCGTCCAACGTGGAGCCCAGCAGTCGATACCGACCGTGGTCCTCCATGACGACGAGCAAGGTGTGCCCCCCCGATACCAACAGGACGACCAGGGGCATCTCCAGCTCGGGGTCCTCCAGTAGAGCGGCGTAGAGGTGGGCCTCCAGGTGGTTGACGGCCACAAATGGGATGTCCCACACCAGCGCCAAGGCCTTCGCCGCGCTGACCCCGACCAGCAGTGAACCGATCAAGCCGGGACCAGCCGTGGCCGCCACCCCGTCCAGGTCGGATCCTTCCGCTCCGGCGGCCACCATGGACTCGGCCACCACCGGGACGATCAACTCAACATGGGCGCGGCTGGCGACCTCGGGGACCACGCCGCCGAATCGTGCGTGGCGGTCGACCTGGCTGGAGACAACTGAGGAACGCACCTCCCGGCCTGCGGCAACCACCGCTGCGGCCGTCTCGTCACAGGAGGTCTCGATGCCCAGGATCACCTCAGCCACTGCCTGAACCTCCCCCGGTCGGCGCCCCGATGTCAGACGCCGCTTCCACGCGAGTCATGAAGGCCGGGCCGGTGAGATCGCCAACCTGCATGAACAGGGCATCCTCGCCGGTATCGCTGTAGTAGCCGCTCTGTGCCCCGGCCGGGATGAAGCCGAACCGCCGGTAGAGCTCACGGGCCCGTAGGTTCGACACCCGGACCTCAAGGGTCATGGTGTCCAACCGTCGTTCCACGGCGGCCCGACACAGGTCGGCCATCAGGCGGGTCCCGATCCCGAAACCCTGGACGTCGGGGTGGACGGCCAGCGTTGTCACGTGGCCCTGGTCGGCCACCATCATCAAACCGGCATGGCCCACCACCCGGCCGTCTACCTCGGCCACCCGGTTGACCCTGGTTTCCGGCGAGGCCAACTGCTGCCGCAGAAATGATGGCGACCACGGCCTTGGGTACACCTCCTCGTCTATGGCCAACACAGCACCCAGGTCGGCGACCACCATGTCCCGGACCAAGGGGTCACACAACGCCGGGGTCATGACCTGCCCTGACGCGTCGACCAGTTGATATCCACGTCCGGCTTTCGGAGGTAGACCGGCTCGAGATCCCACGGTCGTACGAACTCCTCGCGCATCGCCCGGGCATGGGCCAACTGCACCAGAGCCCGAGCGCTGGGATGGGCCAGACCCTGCTCAGCCAGCTCCATCCGACCGATCGCCTGGAAGGATCCGGCGTAGCGGAGTGCCCCGTCGCCGACCAGGAGCATGGGTTCGTCCAGAGCCTGGAGTTCGGCCACTAGCTCGGCCGAGGTGCACACGTTGGCATCCCGAACCCGTTGTATGCCGCCCGGTACCTGTCGGAACAGGGCGGTGAACAGCTCACCCCGGCGGGCGTCTAGCGCGGTGACGACGAGACGCCCAGTCCACCGGGCCGGGAAGGCCAGCAGGTCCAGGCTGGACACTCCGATCATCGGAAGGCCAAGGGCGTAGGCGACGGCCAGGGCGGTGGCGATCCCGACCCTCAATCCGGTGAATAGGCCCGGCCCCACATCGACGGCCACCGCTCCCAGGTCGCCCAGTTCTATGCCAGCCTGTCGGCGTACGAATTCAATCTGGGGAGCCAGGTTCTCGGCGTGGAGGCCGCCCCGTCCGGAATGGGCCGAGGCCAGGACGCCTTCGTGGCCGCCGATTGCGCACCCCACCTGGCTGCTGGCGCTTTCGACACCAAGGATCAGCACGACTACTCCCCTGTGGCCCTGGAGGCCATCGCCAGTAAGGCCGGTTCCCGATCAGCCCACTCGATGCCCACCGTTTGGAACTCCACCTGTCGGTCGTCGGGGCGGTCGCCCAGCAGCAGTCGAACTTCGAGGAACCCTCCAGGGAGGGCGCCTGCAATGGCGTCGCCCCATTCGACGACCGTCACCGAGGCGTCGTCGACCAGTTCGTGGAGCCCTAGGTCGGCCACCTCGTCTATGTGCACCAGGCGGTACACATCAAGGTGGTGCACGGTAAGGGCGCCCGGGTAGCGGTTGGCCAGGGTAAAGGTCGGGGAGGTGATCGGAACCTCCACGCCGAGGGCCGCTCCCAAGCCCTGGGTGAACGCCGTCTTGCCAGCACCAAGATCGCCGCAAAGCACGATCAAGTCGCCGGGCCGGATCAAGTCGGCCAGGGCGGCGGCCAGCCGGCGGGTCCCGTCAACCGACGTGGTCGACACTGCAGCGAGGGGTTGGGGCTCCACCACTGGTTCAGCCGCCCATTAGGCGCTTAGCTCGCACCAGGTCGGAGCGCATACAGGCCAGCACGTCGCCGCCGCCCCGCAGGGCGGCCGCCGGGTGGAAGGTGGGCACCAGGTGGCGGCCGGAGAACTCGTAGGACTGGCCGCGTAACCGGGTGATGCCGACGTCAGTATCTAACAGAAGCTTGGAGGCGAAATTCCCCAGGGTCACCACCACTTTCGGGTCGACAGACTCCAGTTGGTTCTCGAGGAACGGCCGGCAGGCCGCGATCTCGTCGGGTTTGGGATCCCTATTCTCGGGAGGACGGCACTTCACAACGTTGGTGATGTAGCAAGCCGAACGGTCCAAACCCAGTTCCTGACTGAGCAGGCGGTCCAGAAGCTGTCCGGAACGACCCACGAAGGGCAGGCCCTGCCGGTCTTCCTCCGCGCCCGGACCCTCCCCGACGAACATCAGGTCGGCATTGGGGGCGCCGCTGCCGAACACCACCTGGGTACGGCTACCGGACAGGGCGCAGCGGGTACAGCCCGAGGCCTCCTCGGCCAGCACGTCGAGGGCGGTCAACATCACCGAAGACTACCGATCGGGATCGCGGTCCCTTCTAAAGGAGGACCGGTCAGCAGGCTTTTCGGATGGCCTGCTCTGCAGCCACGGTGGCCAACACACGGACTGTGTCCACTGCGTCGGGGCCACCATCGGCTGTCCCAGTGGATACCGCTACCACGGCATCTCCGTCGAAGCGGGTGTGGGCCGGGAACAACGCCCGGGCTATCCCGTCGTGACCCGACTGGGCGACCAACAGACAGTCGGCCTTGGATAGCCGGGCGTTGGTAACCAGCACACCCAGAGTGGTGTTATCTCGCCTTTCGATCTGCAAAATTCCGGTGTCCGGCCAGGAATCGAATTCTCCGTTGGCTACTGCGGTCGCCGCCGAGCCGTCATCGGGATCCCCAGTGGAGTTCACCGCGAATAGCGCCGCTACAACCAAGCCTTCGCGCTCAGTTGCCTCGAGACCCAGGCCACCTGGCCGAGCGCGGTCCAGCCCCCGCCATGTCCCGACGGTGGCCCCAGTGCCGGCACCTACCCGCCCAACCGGTATCTCTCCGTCGCTGTCCTGGCCACAGGCCTGGACGGCAGCCCGGCCCTCTTCGGGTCCAGGGCGTACTGATCCGTCACCCTGGGCCAGGTCGTAAAGGGCCATAGCCACAACAATCGGCACCGGTCCGAACTCGGTGTCCCAGCCGACTCCGGAATCAGCTAGGTGTTCGACTACCCCGTCGGCGGCCGCCAGACCGAATGCCGATCCGCCCGTCAGAAGGACAGCGTCGATCCGGTCGACGGTGCGTTCTGGAGCCAGTAATTCGAACTCGCGCGTCGCCGGGGCGCCACCCCTGATTTCACCCGACGCCACGGACCCTTCGGGAAAGCACAGCACGGTGCAGCCGGTTCCAGCCTCAACATCGGTCCAATGTCCGACCCTGACACCCTCAATCGGGAACCCCACGGACGACGACCGTACCCGTCCCGCCCTGGTTGTCACCGCCCGATCAGCCACCGAGGCGTAGCCGTACCTGTGAGCAGCACAGCCCGCCAACCCGGAAGTGCTTGGTCCTCGAACGGCGTCCGGTGGTCAGGGCCACCGAAGCTGGTGGGACTCCGAGAGCAGCGGCCAGGGCCCGCCGGGCCGCTTCGGTGGCTCGACCGTCGACCGGGGCCTCGGCCACCCTGATCCGTACCAGGTCGCCGTCGACCTCCACGCCCGGTCGCCCAGACCGGGAGGTAACCCGAACCTCGACAACGCAGTCCGGCCCGATGGGCACGTAGGCCAGCCTAGGCCTGGGACTCCGACCGGGCGGCCAGGCTCTCGATGCGGAGGTCGTAGTCGTCGACCACCACCGACCAGTCGAATTGGCGCATCGCCCCGGCCAAGCCCTCCACCCGTGATCGCCAACCCTCTAGGTCTCCCAGAACGTCCCTGAGTCGTGCGGTTAGGCCGCCGTCCGGGTACAGGGCTGCGCCGTGGAACTGCTCGGGAACCAGCTCCGGGTAGGAGAGGCGGTCGGGCAGTACCGGCACCGCGCCTGCGGCCATGGCCTCCACTACCGCGATGCCAAAGAACTCATGAAGCGCGGCGCTGATTACCACGTCGGCCCGACCGAGCAACGCCGTGTAGTCCCCACGTGGTAGGTAGCCGACCTGGACCACCCGGTCGCCGAGCCGGTGGAAGGCCTCGGTGAACTCCCGGGGATCGACCCGGGTGTTCTCGCCCGCCACGGCCACCTGAAAGTCGACGCCCTCGTCGGCCAATTTTACTAGGGACCGGAACACGGCCTCCGGATTCTTATCGTGGTCCCAGCGGTGGTTCCACAGGACCAGCGGCGGTCCCCCGTCACCCACCGTTCCCCCGGCCGGCACGTCGGACAACTCGACGCCCACCGGAACCACGTGGGAGGCAGCCCGGACCACTTCCAGTCGATGGGTGTGGGATTGGTCGGGGGCCCGGTTAAGCAACAAGGGAAGCGCTCCAAAAAGAGTATCGAGCTGGTGGAATGAGTTACACCACACCTGGTCGGCCACCGCCATACCCGTCCAGTTGGCAATCTGAAGGCCCTCGTCGAGGCGTTGGCCCGGCCCCACTGGGTAGGCCAGTTGGTTCTCGTGAAGGTAGAGCACCACCCGAGGGTCACCGAGGAAGCGCCGGGTGAACCCCAACCAAGCCGCCAGGTCGACCATCCCCGAGACTAGGACCACCTCCGGTAGGCCGTTTTCGGCGACCACCCGCTCGGCGGCTTCAGCCAGGGTGAGTGACCCGCCACGCATCCGCCACCGCCAGAACGCTCCCGGGTGGGCGACCACTGCCAGCCGGTGACGGCTATGGCGGACCAACCCGTCGGCCCAGGCCGCGTGGGAGCCACCGTGATAGGGCTCGACCAGCAGGACTCGGCGACCGTAGGACATCAGCCATCAATACCGACGTGGTACCCGGGCCCCCAGCGAGGTAAGGACTTCGTAGCCGATGGTGCCGAGCAGTTCCCCCACTTCCCCGGCCCGTAGGCACTCGTCCCCCTGGGCGCCGAGGAGAACGACCTCGTCGCCGACAGCCACCGCTTCGTCTACCTCCACGATCAGCGAATCCATGGTGACCACGCCCCGGATGGGCCGGCGTCGGCCACCGATAAGTACCTCCCCACCCTCCCACCAGCCCCGGAAGATCCCGTCGGCGTAGCCGATAGGCACGATGGCTAGGTGGGTCACTGCCGGGGTGGTCCAACGATGGCTGTACCCGACACCTTCCCCCGGGCCGACGACCTGTAGGTGACTGACCTCGCTGCGCAACAACACGGCGGGCTGCAACCCGAGTTCCATACAGCGGGACCGCAGCAGCGGCGACGGCTCCACCCCGTAGATACCCACCCCTACCCGGACCATCGACCGGTGACTGTCCGGCCGGTTAAGCACCCCCGCCGTGTTGGCCTGGTGGGTGAGGGGGGGATCGAAGCCGGCGTCAGCCAACTGGGCAAGCACGGCATCGAACCTCTCGACCTGTAGCCCGGTGATCGGCTCGTCGGTCCGGTCGGCCAGAGCGAAGTGGGTAAACACCCCCTCCAAGGCAAGGCCGGCGCCGACCACCTGACCGGCCAAATCAACCGCTCCGTGGGGCGCCACGCCCACCCGATGCATACCGGTATCGACCTTCAGGTGGACCGGGGACCCTAGGGCGGCGGTCGCCGCGAACGCCTCCACCCCGTCAGCCGTGTACACCGTGGGCCGTACCCCGCCGAGACCCGCCACCTCGGCCATTTCGGCCGGTCGGGGTTCGGAGAGCAGCAGGATCGGGGCCTCGACCCCCTCGCGTCGGAGCTCAGCCGCCTCCTCCACCAGGGCGACGGCCAGCCAGGTAGCACCGGCCCGAAGCGCCGTTCGGGCCACCGGAACGGCGCCGTGGCCGTACCCGTCGGCCTTGACCACCGCGCACAACTCGGCGTCACCGACCAGGTCGGCGAAACGGGCAACGTTGGCCGCGATGGCCTCCAGGTCGATGACAGCCCAAGTGGGGCGCATTAGGCCCCTACCCCCAACGGCCCATCAACACCCAAAGCAACCAGGGTCTCCACCAGTCGAGGCGCCAGATCACTGGCCACCACCCCGGTAGGGGCCAGGCTGTCCAGCAGTCGCCCATGGACGTGGGCTCCAGCCGCCGCGGCGCATAGGGGGTCGGCCCCCCGGGCCAGGAAGGCGCCGACGATCCCGGCCAGGACGTCGCCGCTCCCCGCGGTAGCCAGGCGCTGGTCTCCGGTGTTGACCACCAGGGTCCGGCCGTCGGGTGCGGCCACAACGGTCGTCGGGCCCTTGAGGAGCATCACCGCGCCGGTGGCTGACGCGCCGGACCTGGCCGCCTGCAGCCTGTCGGGTACCGGACGCCCACCGGTGAGCGATTCGAACTCCCCGTCGTGGGGGGTGAGCACCACGGGAAAGACCCGGTCGCGGCACGGCATACCGTTCCTGAGAGCCTTAAGGCCGTCACCGTCGACGACCATCGGGACGCTGGTATCGGCGACGATCCGACAAACCCCGGCGGCCACCTCAACGGAGGAGCCTAGTCCCGGCCCAACGACCATCGACGCGAATCGGGCGACTTCCCCCGGTTCTACGGTGAAGTTCCTATCCAGGGGCCAGCCGACCGCTTCAGAGGGCCCGTCGTGCGCCCTACCACCGGGCACCGAGAGCCGCACGTAGCCGGCTCCGGCCCGCTGGGCCGCCGTGGCGGCGAGGCCGGCCGCACCCTCCATGCCAGATGATCCGGCAACCACCCAACAGGCCGACTGCCACTTGTGGGCATCTACGGGACGTGACGGGACCATCTGGGAGATGTCGTCATCGGTGACTAGCCAGGCTGTGGCTGAGGAGACGTCCAGACCGATGTCGACCACCTCGACCCGACCAGCCAACCGGCGGCCCTCCCCCAGCAGGAGGCCCGGTTTGAGGGCGGCGAATGTAACGGTGCGTTCCGCTGGCAGAGGCCGACCCATCGCGCAGCCGGTCAGGGGGTCCACACCGGAGGGAAGGTCTACGGCCAGGATCGGTGATTCGGTGGCCGGCGCCGTCCACGGTCGGCGCAGCCCTGTGCCATAGGCGGCGTCGATAACCAGGTCAGCATCCGGGAGTCGGTCCCCGACTCCCGAGACGTCGACCACGGTGGTCCGAGCACCCCGCAGGGCCAGACGGCGCGCCGCCACCCGCCCGTCCGCCCCGTTGGCTCCAGGTCCGACCAGGACGACCACCCGGCGTCCGAGGCACCCACCCATCTCATCGATGGCTGCCCGGGCCACCGCGGCGCCGGCCCTGGCAATGAGGGTGGTG
>Ga0209753_1001293_pt1 | contig 10521 bp, 9 predicted proteins | sample METZYME_3_550m_FD_187550 | JGI IMG/M metagenome (GOLD analysis project Ga0209753, IMG submission 187550) | Marine microbial communities from oxygen minimum zone in mesopelagic equatorial Pacific - METZYME_3_550m (SPAdes) (version 2) | ecosystem: Environmental > Aquatic > Marine > Oceanic | place... | reverse complement strand
AAAAAGAAATTTTAGCCATAAAAGACAATGTATTAATTACATTTATACCTAAAAAAATAATTTTTTCTACTGGAGCCTATGAAAGAGGATACCCTTGTAAAGGATGGACCTTGCCCGGTGTTATGACTACCGGTGCAATGCAAAGTTTGCTAAAAGGATATAACGTTCTTGCAGGGAAAAAAATTCTTATGTGTGGTAATGGTCCTTTTATTCTTCATGTTGCTAAGGAGTTAAAAAAAGCAGGAGCTAAAATTGTTGCAATTAGTGAGAAGTCAAATAAACCTACAATATTAGACTATAAAATATTGTTTCACTTGTTATTAAATTCCTTCAAATTATTCATTAAGGGTATAAGATATTTATTTTTTATAAAGTTTAATAGAATCCCTATATTTTACAGTTACGAAATATCTAGTATTGAAGAAAACACCTATGGCCTTACTGGAACTATAATGACCACTGGTGGAAATGATCATAAATCTTTTGAGGTTGACTGTATTTGTTTAGGATATGGATTTAACTCTTCTAACAATATGCTGAGATATCTTAATTGTAAACATGATTATAACAGTGAATCAAATTGTCTAGTTACCTTTAGATATGATGATCTGCAAACTACGGTTAAAGATATTTATGCTATTGGGGACTGTGTAAAAATAAGTGGAGCTCAAGTTGCTGAACTAGAAGGAAATATATCTGGGTACAATGTAGCAGAAAGCTTAGGTTATGAAATAAATCCAGAATACTTACAAGAGAAAAAAATATGTGAAAGTAAATTAGAAAAACTAGAAATATTTCAGAACAATCTGTGGAAGCTATATAAAAGTAATAACTATAATTTAGCTAACTTAGATAAAGAAGTTGAAATTTGTAGATGTGAAGGCATTAAATATTCTACTTTGGAAAATGCTCTAGAAAATGGTTTCACAAGCATGAGTGAGTTGAAACTAAAAACCAGAGTAGGAATGGGCCCTTGTCAGGGACGCTATTGTGGTCAGATTGTGTTAGACATTTTGAAACATAATTATGGTGTCCAAATTAACGAATCTGATTTTTTCACTCCCAGAATTCCTTTCATGCCTTTAAACATCGAAAACTTAATGGAATTGGTTCGTGATGAATAGCAATCGTAAATCTTTAGAATGTGATTATGTTGTTATAGGTGGGGGCATTGTAGGTGGGTGTATTTCTTATTATTTGTCGGGCAAAAATAAAGAGGTGATTTGTATTGATAGTGGTGAATTTAGTGGAAGTAATTCTAATGCAGGTAGTATCCATGTTCAGCTTCAAAGTAGAAACTTTCGATTAAATCCTCATTTGATAGATAATTTAATGGAAAATCTTCCTTTCTATAAAGAGGCTGTAAATGCATGGGACAGACTCCGTTTAATGTTAAATGTAGACTTGGAATTAAGAGTAAATGGTGGCTTAATGGTTGCTGATAATGAAGAACAATTAGAATTTTTGTATAAGAAATGCCAAGAAGAAAAGGCTGCAGGTTTAGATGTGGAAATAATAGAAAGTAATAAAATTAAGAAACTTTATCCTTTTTTAAGTAATAAAGTTGTTGGTGCAGAATTTTGTGCTCACGAAGGGAAACTTAATCCGCTGGTTGCAAACAAAAGCTTACAAGAAGTTAGTCTTCGAAGTGGAGTTAAAATAATGAAATGTGAGACTGTGAATCATATTGAATTTAAAAATAATGAGTATTGCATTAGAACTAATTTGAGAGAATATTTTTGTGAAACAGTTATTATAGCTGCTGGATCAGGAAGTGGTAAATTAGCTGAATGCCTGAATTTTAATATCCCAACTATTGCTGAACCGCTACATATGAATGTCACAGAAAAAGTCAGTATGTTTATACCTATTTTAATACAGCACGCTGAGCGTTCAATAACTTTGAAGCAAATTTCAAGTGGAAATATAATTATCGGGGGGGGGTGGCCTGCAAGAATAGAAGAAGAAAGTAATAAGATAAAAATAAAAAAGGAAAGTTTGTTTGGGAATTTAACGACAGCTGTTAATCTAGTACCATCAATAGGAAAACTAAGACTTTACCGAACATGGGGAGGAATAAACCCTATTACGGATGGAAATTCTGTTTTAGGGAATATGAAGGAGCATGAAAATGTGTTTTTTGCTATTCCAGGTGACGCGGGTTACACTCTAGGTCCATTATGTGCGGAAGTAATAGTAGATTTAATTAACAGCAAAAGAAATGAATTTTATAGTAGTAAATTTTCTCCAGAAAGATTCTTAAATAATCACAAAAAGATGATTATAGAAAACTAAATGCTTTATATAGTTGATTCTAGTCGAGTATTAATTGGAAGTTCTGAAACTGATGCAGTACTGGGGAGAGATAAAATATAGGCAACAGTATATGCTATTGTTTCTGGTTTTAATCTATCTTTAGAAGCAGTAACTCCTGGTATTCCCTTTAGAAGGTTTGTATCAACAGCACCCGGACATATGGCTGTAACTCTAATCCCATCATCCCAACCCGCATTTCTAGTTGCATGACTCATAGATATTAAAGCGTGCTTAACCATGGAATAACCAACTGAAACCGATTCCCTATATCTTTTGCCATCTGTCGAGGCGATATTAATTATGCGCCCATTATTTGTCTTTTTAATGTGTGGTAAACATAATTTTGTTAAATAAAATGGTGCAACTACATTGACTTTCCAGAGTTCATTTAATTCTTCTATTTCACCTTCATCAAATGAAACAATTTTTAATATACCAGCATTGTTAATTAATCCATCAATTTGACCAAATCTTTTTATTGTATTGTCTACCCAACTATCTATAGTATTTAATTCTGTGGCTTCAAACTTGTTAACTATATAATTTTGAGATTTACATTTTGAAAGTAATTTTTTTGTTTTTTCTATATTTCTTACGCCCAAAGACAAACTGTATCCCTCATTAAGTAAAAATTTTGCTATAGCTAAACCTATTCCGCTAGATGCACCAGAAATTAAAATGACTCTATTTTCTGGTTTAAGAATTTTTGAGTATTGCATAGTTTATTTTAAACATGATAGGCTATAATATCTCTAGTCGCTTCAAGAATTTTCACAAAATAACTTCCATACTTAGCCAAGTAATTCCAATAAATCAAAACATTACTCCGAATATAAACAAAACTTCTTATTAATTTTATAAAATGAAATACAAGTTTTACTTAATATGGACTCATTATAAAGTAAAGGATGGGCTATTTAATAATAAAATTTATGTGATTAAAAATATCTATAATCTTCTTTAAAAAAATTATATATAAACCTCTAAGAGTTTTATATTTTTATTTAAGAATTTAAATATCACCCTTTGCTTAAATATAAATTATATTAGTTAAATTTTGTAAATACTTTTAGCGAAAGTATATGTCATTCATGGCAATAGCATTAAATAAACTTTTTAAATACATTTTACATTCATAATAAATTTTAACTAAATGATTGTGCCAACAATCGTGGAGGCACTCTAAATCTACTTGATACATCCCTTAATTGTTCTCTTTCCGTGGTTATCTCCGATAACTCATTAAACACCAAGACAGTTGCCGGCAAGCATTGAGCATTATATCTTGCTGCTTGAGATTCTACATACCCTCCTGCATCAAGGAATGCCACGTGCTCACCTCTAACTAAAGGCGGCATCTTTCTATGTTTGCCTATTTCATCAGAATTACATAATGGTCCAACAATATCTACAGTTTCAGTGGCCTCTCTTTCAGTATTTTCGACAGGAACAGCGTGATAATACCAATCTAAAATTGCAGCCCATGATAAATGGTTAGTAGATAAATCTAAATTTACCCATTTCTTTCTGTCTCCCTGCTTAACTGCTCCGACCGTACCAACAGCAACTCCGCAAGGGCCAGAAATCAACCTGCCGGGCTCAATTCTCAATTTAGGCAATGGCAAATTATATTTGCCCGCCTCTTCACCAATCACCTCAGATATTCTTTTTGCATAATCTATATATTTTGGTGCATTTTCATCGTCTATTTGGCTGTTTGGACCAGTGCCATACCATCTCCCATATGTCCATCCGCCACCAATATCAATACAAGGAGGGGTCCAACCTGTATTTTCTTTTATGTAGTGGGACCAGGTTACCATTTCGCGAGCCATTACCGCAAATGGCTCAACTTCATTGGTCATTCTACTTAAATGAAAATGAGTTTCTTTCAGATGAATATTTTCTAACTGCTGTGCACTTTTAACTATTTCAACGGTTTGCTCTCTTGACATCCCCCACTTAGTACTATCAGACTGTTCTTTTAACGTTCCAGGTCCATGCATAAATACACCAGTTTTATCTGCTAGTGAATCTAAATCTAAAGCTAATCTTATTCCAATTTCTACTGATTTGTTTAATTTTGTAGAAAAATCAGAAATCCTTGTCAACTCGTCCATAGAATCTATATTTATGCATAAGCCATTTGTGATGGCCATTTCTAATTCTTCATCTTGCTTATTAGATCCGTTGAGGACTAACATTTTTGGATTTGTTCCTGCTAAAAGCGAAATATACATTTCGTTTACTCCAAAACAATCACCTCCGCCACCTTCCTGATTCATAATATGTCTGAGCGCCAATGAATTGTTGGACTTATTTGCATAAAGTATTTCCACTTCTCCATTATAATTGTCTGTAAATGCTTTCTTGAATTGTCTAAATGATTGTCTAAATTGTGATTCACTAATTATAAGCAAAGGAGAACCATACTCTTTAACTAATTCTTCTACATCACAATCTTCTACCCATAAATTACCATTATTTCCTATTCCAACAAAATCACTGTAACTTAATTTGTAATCCTTAGGTGCTAATTCAACTATTTTTTCAGAATTTTGCGAATTCCCCATTTTTTCTCCATTGTTTAAGTTAAAAAATTAGTTTCAGACCTTTTTCAAGATCTTTTATTAAATTTTTATTCAAATCATTCAATGGGGGCCTAGTATAACCTCCATTGAATCCTAAAATATTCATTGCTGCTTTTGTGGATGGATATAATGTTTTACCGCCACTTGTGAACAGTTCAGTTAAATTATTACCTATTTCTTGAAGTTTCATCGCTTCAACATGATCACCATCTTTTGATTTATAAAATATATCCATACAGCCCGGTGCCCAAACATTTGGGAAACAGTCAATTGTCCCGTCAGCGTCAGCCATAGTAGCTGGAAAACCATATACCGAAGAAGGTCCACAAAAAATCCTAATTTTTGATTTGGCTAAAATTAAAGTTGAGTAAAAATTTTTCCAATTACCAGAACTTTCTTTAATCGCTACAATATTATTAATTTTGCATAGTTCCAAAGCTAATTCAGGAGTAATATCATTAACTGCATTATTTGGTATATTATATATAATTATTGGCGAACTGGTAGCAGAAGAGATATTTTTATAATAATTAATTATCTCATTCTCTGTCAATTTTATAAAATATGAAGGTAATATCAAAGATCCATCGCTCCCACAATTTTTAGACTCTTTTGTGAGTTCTATAGTTTCTTCTGGTGTAATTGCACTACAATTACAAATTACCGTTCCCCTGCCATTAACAGTTTCGACTGATAACTCAAATAATAGTTTTTTTTCTTTATATGAAAGAGCCCAAAACTCGCCGGTACAGCCAGCAACTAAAACGCCTGTAGCTCCTTTTTTAATCATTCTATCAATATTTTGACAAAATGAGTCTTTATCAATTTCACCACTCTTTTTAAATGGAGTTATTAGAGCTACTAAAGGTCCATGCCAATCAATACTGTTTCTATCCATAAATATCTCCTAAAATTATAACTACTCTAATCTTATCAAACCACTACATACTGGGATAATTTGTCCTGTAATACTAGACGAAAGATTACTACTTAAATAGAGCGCTGTGTTAGCAACATCATCTTCAGTAGGCATCCTACCTAGCGCAGTATTATTTGCAAATCCATCAAGTGCTGATCTCACACTCATTCCTTTATTATCTTCTCTTGACTTTAATCTTTTTAGTAATGCTTCTGTGGCAATAGGTCCAGGTCCTATTGCATTTACCCTTATGTTATATTTCCCCAATTCTATGGCCGCACATTTTACAATTCCAAGCAATGCATGCTTAGAGGCCGTATATAAACTTTGGCCACTATGCCCAAGCAAAGAATTAATTGATCCCATAACAATTATAGATCCACCAGATGATTTCATTAATTCAACTGAATGTTTTATAGTTAGAGCAACTCCCTTTACGTTTACATTGAAAACTTTCTCCCATTCATCATTATCGATTTCATTAATGGTTCTCCATGGCGGAACAATGCCAGCATTTGCTACTACAACTTCAAGTTTTCCAATTTGTTTTTTAATTTGTTTAAAACCATTAATAATCTCTAGTTCATTGGAGACATTTACTTGTAAAAATTCCCATCCTTTTAAATCCTTATTACTCTCTTGCAAGTCAAATCCAAATCCAAAAGAATTATTTTCTGAAAATTTTTCAACTATTTTGCGTCCTAATCCTTGAGAAGAGCCAGTGACTAAAACTCTTTTGTTATCCAAATTTATCACATTAATCTCTCAGTATTGAGTTCAACCTCAGTGTCTTTAATACTTTTATTGAACTTATTAAACAAAATATCTACTTCTTTAATGTTAATAATTAATGGTGGACATAAAGCTACAATGTCTCCCTGTAGTGCACGAACAATAAGACCATTTTTTTGGGCATTCTTAACAATCCGAGACCCAATTCCTATTTTTGGATCAAAATATGTTTTATTATTTTTATTTTGAACAAGCTCAATAGCACCTATTAACCCTATACTCCTAGCATTACCTACTATAGAATGAACATTTAATTGTTCCATTTTGGTATTAAACTTTTCAGATATTTCTTTAACATGACCGATAATATTTTCATCTTTGAATATTTTTATAGTTTCTAATGCAACAGCAGCTGCTACTGGGTGTCCACTATACGTATATCCATGCCCAAATACATTATTAATTGAGCTAAAATCGCTAATAGTCTCATATATTTCCTCATTAATTAATAACGCAGAAATTGGGACATAGCCTGAAGACAAACCTTTTGCAATTACCATCATATCAGGCTTAATTTGAAAAGTATCACACCCAAACATATTACCTGTTCTACCAAACCCACATATGACTTCATCGACAATTAGAAGAATGGCATTCTTTTTAAGCAACTTTTGAACTCCTTTTAAATAATTATCAGGTGGAATTATAACACCGCCTGCACCTTGAATCGGCTCTAAAATCATTGCCGCTATATTTTCAGCACCTTCTTTAATAATCAAATTATCTAGATTTTTAAGTAATCGGTTTACAAATTCACTTGAAGATTCTTGACTTAAGGAATCTTTATAGTAATGAGGAGAGTCAGTATGAACAACAAAGTCCCTCGGCATATCAAAACCCTTGTGAGCGTAATCCATTCCTGTTAAAGATCCAGACATTATTGTAACACCATGATAGCCCCTGTATCTTGATATAATTTTCTTCTTTTTAGTTCTTCCTAACGCATTTTGGTAATACCAAGCCATTTTAATAGCAGTATCGTTAGATTCTGAGCCTGAATTTGCATATAGCACTTTGGTTAAGGATTTCGGAGAAATTTTTACAAGTTCCTCGGATAATTTCAACGTGGTCAGTGGAACTTTTCCTGTGAAACTATGATAGTATGGTAATAGATTGAATTGTTTATTTGCCGCTTTAATAAGTCTTTTGTTGTTAAAACCTAAGGCAACACACCACAAACCTGCTAACCCTTCAATATACTTATTATTATTTTCGTCGTAAACATAAATTCCCCTCCCTTTTTCAATTATTAGAGATCCGTATTTTCTTATATCTTTCAAGTTTGTATAAGGATTTATAAAATATTTTTTTTCTTGCTCAGCAGATTTCATTTCCGATTTATTTTAATAAGTTTATTAACTTAAATATTGTTTTATCTCTCCACGATATTCTTTTATTTAAATTTTCTAATGGTAACAACTTTCTCCTCTCAATAATAACTTTCTTTATTGATTTTGTTTCAAAATTGGACTTTTTACTTTTTGAAAAAATACCTTTGTAGAATGGAATCATGATTTTGCTATGATTTTCAATACCCCCTTTAGTATTTAAATCAATAGTTTCAAATGGACCTAAAACTGCCCATCTTAAACCTAAACCATTTGTTACCAACAAGTCAATATCACTTGCTGATACAATATCATCATTTATTAATGAATATGCTTCCTTAAGTAAAGCACCCTGTAATCTGTTAAATACAAAACCGTCGATTTCTTTTTTCAAAATTATTGGATGTAACTTTATACTCTTTAACAAAGATTTAGTTTGGTCCAACGCTTTTTTACTAGTGTAAGTTGAAGGTACAATTTCAGCAAATTTCAGTAAATATGGTGGATTACCAGGATGTAAATTTAAGCATCTACATTTATTTATAGTCTTTTCACTGATTTTAGAGATTGGTATAAACGACGAAGAACTTGCAATAACAATGTCTTTATCTACATTCTGTGAAATATCTTTAAAGACATTGATTTTATCTTTCAAGTTTTCGTTTATCGCTTCAATTACATATTTTGTATCATACAAAGCCTCTTTTAAATCTTTAAAATAATTAATCCTGCTAAGAATATTATTAATTTTTTTTGAATCTAAATTATTACTTTCAGTAAACAGATTAAGACCTCTTTTAATAGACTTTTTAGATTTGGACTGGACTTCGTAGTTTTTATCGTATATGCTGACCCTATATCCATGTAATAAAAAGACTAAAGCCCATGAGCTACCTATATTTCCTCCACCAACTATTGTAATTAACTTTTTGGAATTTTTAATCATATTTTTGTTTTATGAAAGATAATATACCCTGTATTATAACCGTAGCAATTACTGGCTCGGTTCCAAAAAAGATCGATAATCCAACTATTCCAATTACTGTATCTGAGCAAATTGAATCAACTCGGATGTGCTATGATGCTGGAGCCTCATTGGTTCATCTTCATGTTCGTAATGAAGACGAGAGCCCTTCTTCTGATGTCAACAAATTCAAAGAGCTATTAGCTGGTATTAAAGAGTCTTGTCCTAATATGATTATTCAGTTTTCTACTGGTGGACGAGGTAGAAGTCACGAAGAACGTGGGCAAATGCTTTATTTAAAACCAGACATGGCTTCTTTGGCAACTGGTTCTGTAAACTTCCCTACATCTATTTATGAAAACCCTCCTTCACTTATAAATGATTTAGCTCATAGTATGCTAAATAATTCAATCAAACCTGAAGTAGAAATTTTTGATTTGGCAATGCTTTATAATGCTATTGAAATGGTAAAAGATGGTTTATTATTAGAACCCATACACGTACAGTTTGTATTTGGAATTAGAAATGCACTTCCAGCAAAAAAGAATATATTGGAATTTCAAATAAATGAATTAAAAAAATTTCTTCCACAATCAACATGGACTGCTGCAGGTCTAGGTAAAAGTCAGTTAATTGTAAACGAATGGTCTTTAGAATTAGGTGGTCATTGCAGAACCGGATTAGAAGACAATATTAAATATGATAAAACAAGATTGGCCAATGGCAATGAAGAACTTGTTGAGAGGTTAGCCTTGCTGTCCAACAAATTTAACAGACCAGTTGCGACCCCTTTAGAGGCCCGTAAAATTCTTGGGTTAGGATAAGTATAATCTTAAATATACTTATCCAAACATAATTTTATTTGAGGTACTAAGAATTTATGTTATTTTAATTTTAAAATAAAAGTCATGCCTTTTCTCATTTTATGATCTTTTTCGAACATATGCCCTCCATGTCATGGCCCAGTGCTCCGGCTCCTCTAAGAGACCCGCATGGATCTTGCCGATAGGCTGACGGTGCGGTGCGGTTTTAACTATTTCAGGATTTTCGTATGCCTCAAGAATTATTTCTTCGACTACATCAATCCAATAGTCGATGTCTTCCTTTGAATAACTTTCTCCAGCTTCTGGTGTAAAAGGTTGCGGCACCAACCAAGGATGATGAGCCAACCACGGAGCATCTATACCTCATTCCACTAGTTCAGGTGCTGTTAGACTGTCTGTGTAAAAAAATACTATTTTCTATCAATTTGTCATAAACAACTACCACTTATAATATTCAGCGGTACTTTTTTCTGTTTCAGCGAATCCAACTGTAAAGACAGGTGAAGGATCGGGAACATACTCGTCATCCTCCATGAAGCACAAGTGTACATCAACATTGTCATGTTCCCACATCATTTTCACCTTAGGGAATTCACCTCTATAAATCATACTCTCGATCTCGAGTACGATTAGTCTGGCGCTACCATAATTAGTGCGAAAATTGTATACAAGTTTTTCTCTGAACTCGTCACTAGATACAGAGTTGGAATTCGATCTTGTCCCCCAGTTTATAGCTATCCAGTCGGAATCGTTTAGTGCACCATACTTTCTCATGAACTGCTTTTTC
>Ga0209753_1001291_pt1 | contig 10530 bp, 6 predicted proteins | sample METZYME_3_550m_FD_187550 | JGI IMG/M metagenome (GOLD analysis project Ga0209753, IMG submission 187550) | Marine microbial communities from oxygen minimum zone in mesopelagic equatorial Pacific - METZYME_3_550m (SPAdes) (version 2) | ecosystem: Environmental > Aquatic > Marine > Oceanic | place... | reverse complement strand
AAATTGCCAAGGCTAATAACGCTATACCGAATCCTTGCCCTACATTTATCATGTCTGCAGTAACGGTCATGCCTGCCATTTCAAAGAATGATTGGGTCGCAAATATTATACCAGCAGCATTTATTAGGGTGATCACACCATAGATGCGAAATACCAGTTTCAGGTTCATAGTAACTCCTTTTGGTTTATTTTCTTATAAACAAAAAACTCCATGAGTGTGAATTTTGATGGTTAGAAGATAATTCAATAAGCCGAGAAGTTCTTTTCTTTTTAATTTTATTTTAATCTCGTAAATAAAAGTTTTAGGATTTTCTCACCATTGCTGCGCAAAGCATTATGCTCATATAAATCAGTTTCCCATATTTTAATATTTTTAATCATTGTACTTGTTTCAATAGAAAAATCTCGGTCAACATACATATCGTTTGTATAAACAGCTGCTGCAACAGGTACTTGGTTTTTTTGAAGAACTTCTTTTTTATAAAGGATTGGCCAGTCATTTTTCTCAGAAAGTATCTGAGCGGCTTTCTTAAAAGGAGAAAGACTTTTGTAAATATCTAGCATCCAAGGATATAGCATTTCTCCAGTAAATATTAATTTTTTATTAACCTCATATTTAAATATTGGATATTCTTCAAGAACTCTAAATGCAGACCATTCTGTAGCAAATTTTTGTGCATAACAAGCTTCATGCAATATGGTAAATATAGGATTTGTATCAAAAGTTTGATTAGACATTACTCCTTTAAGAAATGAATAAGATAATTTTCCATTTATAAATGCATTCTCAAATAGAAAATTCAATATAGCCATTCCATCGCTAAATCCTAAATTAAGTCCAAGTTGTTGAAATCTTTGAACTGTAAATAAATCACCATTTGGCAGGTAAGTTTGATTGTTGGTTAAATAATCTGCAATGTTTTTAACATTGTTTTTAGCATTTGGAAAAGTATTATAAAATATTTCGTTCTTTTGTAAAACTCTTTTGTATGTCGCTCTATAAATATCGTCAGCATGAGCTTCTAAAGGTGGCAGTCCGCCAGTAATAAAAACTTTTTCAAGGCTTTCTGGATAGAATGAGAGATAATGTGTTGCGCAAAAACCTCCAAAGCTTTGCCCAAGAACAGACCATTTTTTTTTGCCTATCAATAATTCTCTGATGTATTCAGCATCTTTTACAATGTTATCAGCTCTAAAATATTTTAGTCTATTAGCTATTTCAATATCATTTAAGTTAATGATTGATTGAGATGAAATTAAGGAACTAAGTCCTGTACCCCTTTGGTCTAGTAGTAAGACTCTATAATATTTAGTTGCGTATTTTAGCCATCCAGAATAAGTAATAGGTCTAGGTGATTCATAACCTGGGCCACCTTGAAAAAAGATTAAATAGGGAAGTTTTTTGGTTGCATAATTGCTATCATAGACTTCTCTTAAAAAAATACTAATCTTTTCCCCTTTATCATCATTATAATCAAGCGGCACCATGAAACGATGTTCAATAATTGACATTCCAGAATGTCTGTATTCAAAATTTTTCATTTAATACCTCTATAAATTAAAATTGAATTCTTGCCATTTAAATATTTAATAATTCAAATATTCACAAGCAAAAAACCCCACGAATGGTGGGGCTTTTTTATTTAACTAATACTTCTGGCTATTTCATGTGAGTGATCTTGCTTGGTCCTTCCAGAACTCCAAATCCTTTATCGGATAAGTTGACAAAATTTGGGTTGTTGGCTAAAGCGCCAGCGTAGAGTTCACCACTCCGGTAGGCTTCGCAGGCCTCTTGGCTTTCCCAGGAATACACACCGCCGTAGGTATTATTCTCTTCATCAGATAGCCACACTTTAGAGATCAGTCCGGGAAGGGCGGCGAAATTCGGCGCGACCTCATTTGCTACACCCATGAAGTCATTGTGAGTGACACCTTCAAGATTGAAATTGACAACTTGCATGTATTTGGGTGTTTGATTCAATAGGTTACTTGTTACGCTACTTGGCCCTCCTAAAATATCAAACCCATTATCGGATAAGTTGACAAAATTTGGGTTGTTGGCTAAAGCGCCAGCGTAGAGTTCACCACTCCGGTAGGCTTTGCAGGACTCTTGGCTTTCCCAGGAATACACACCGCCGTAGGTATTATTCTCTTCATCAGACAGCCACACTTTAGATCTCAGTCCGGGAAGGGGGGCAAAATTCGGTGCGACCTCATTTGCTACACCCATGAAGTCATCGTGAGTGATACCTTCGAGATTAAAATTAATCACCTGTATAACCATTTTTTCTCCTCATTTTTATTATTATGATAAAATTATATGCAATAACTCTAAGCATTATGCTATTTAAAACTACTGCACAAGGTAACTAATTCGTTAAGATATGTCAAAATAAATATGCCATACGTTATATTATATAAAACGTTGAATCTGATCTACCCATCCTCCCATAAACAAAAAAACCCCACGAGTGTGGGGTATGATGTTGAACCTTTTTGTAATTCAAATTTTGGGGAGTTCAGGCTAATCACACTCTATTCTATTTCCGTTTTCATCTCAACATTTTTCAGGAATATTTTCATTTTTCTTAATTACTTAATAGTTAATTTATTAAAATTGACAATATACAATGTGTAACCTAATTTAGACCCCTATTGCATACAATTGCGAAAGAATACAAAAATAATACTAACTATTGGAGAAAAAGTTATGAATGAAAAATATTTTAAAGTTTTAACTCTCATTTCCATATCCACTTTTATATTTTTCTCATGTGAAGAAGATACAGAAGCTGCAGATACTGAAGTCCCAACCCCAATTATTACTTCGATTAGTCCTGTTGAGGGATATCCAGGTGAAGAAGTAACCATCACGGGTGAAAACTTCAACGCTAATGCAGCATTGAATTTGGTTGAGATAGACAGCAACGGTGTATCACTCGCATCGGTAACACCTACTGAAGGAACTGCAACATCATTGAAATTCACCCGACCTAATGTTAGTGGAGTTGGTGTTTCAATAAGCGCTAATTTGAAAGTACGCAATGTTGAAGATCCAGATGAGAAAGTTAGCGATTCTGTATCTATCACCTTGTTACCCATTTTTGATATAATCACGGTTGCAGGCCTTCCCAAAACAAAGGGTGGCCTTGCTTTCGATGCAGATGGGAACTTGTATGCACGCGGGCAAGATCCAGCAGAAGTATATAAGATCACTCCTGATGGGACCGAAAGCTATTTCGGTCAAACTCATTGGGGCGAAGGTGAAATGCATTTTGGTGCTGATGGATACCTTTATGCTGCAGTCGTTTGGGGTGACTATGGGATTGTTCGAATCCCTCCTTCTGGCGGTGATTATGAACCTTATATGCCAGCAGATACTGATGTTGATAACCCATTTGATTTCGATTTTGATAGTGATGGGAATATGTATATTGGAACAGCTAATGGAACTATTTACCATCGATCAGCTAATGCAGATACTGCCACATTAATAAAATCGTATGGAAAATGGGGATCACCTATGCGTTACTATGATGGTGATCTTTATTGGTATACAAAAAATGATACTGTAGCCTCTGCAGGTGGTACAAATGGTCTTTGGAAAGCGCCAGTACCAGCTGAAGGCGATACAATATCACCAGCGTCAAGCACCCAGATTTTATCAAGTGACGATTACAATCCTTCAGGGCTGGCGATCGATGGTATGGGAAATACATATCTCATGGATGGCTGGAATGCGGACACTACGGTTACTACCTCACAGTTAGTGCGTGTTACACCAATCGGAACTGTGGAGAGTGTTTATACACTGCCTACTGAAAACCCGAATAAAGCAGTGTGGCATGATAACAAGCTTTACGTTGCGGCAGGAAATCAAGGCAATCAAATCTATGTCATTTATTTGGGCCCAGATTATGCCACTGGTGCCGTACCGCAATAGTAATATAATGTCCTGAAAAAATAACGCCCCTTTTTATAACTGAAGGGGCGTTATTTTTTCTATCCGGTTATCATAAATAACCAAGTTCTTATTTAATATTAATTTCTTTATAGAAAACAAGGAAATGGCAGTGCATATCATTTCAACCAAATTTAATAAAATACTGAATTCGTTCATTAAATCCTGGGCTGGATATTTAATTATTGGTATTTGTTTTCAATCTTTCATTTGGGCTGGTGTGTCTGGAAAAATATCCGGGGAAATCATAGATAAAGAGACAGGAGAAGCATTACCTGGGGCAAATGTGATTGTAGTTGGGACATCCCAAGGTGCAATGGCGGATGAAGAAGGCGAATATTATATATTGAATTTGAGGCCTGGAGCTTATTCCATAACGGCTTCAATGATTGGGTATCAAACTATTACTCGTAAAGATATCACAATACATTCTGATCATACAGTCTTTCTTAATTTTGAATTATCTACCAAAATTATTGAAGGAGATGAAGTTGTTGTAACCGCAGATAGAGAAATTATTCTAATGGACCGGTCAGCTAGCGAAGTCAGTATTTTAGCTGATGATATTAAAAAAGTGCCAAAAATTCGGGATATAAATGATTACCTGAATCTAGAAGCAGGAATTGAAAATGATTTGATTCGTGGTGGCACATTGGACCAAACTGCTTTAATGGTTGATGGAATGTCTTTTATTGATAATCGTTCAAACCAGCCAGTGATGATGGTAAATATGAGCTCGATAGATCAAATAAGTATTATCAAAGGTGGGTTCAATGCCGAATATGGAAATATTCGATCAGGGCTTATTAATATAATTACAAAAGAGGGTTCCCCCTCAAACTATAGCGGATCAATTGACATATATTATGACCCTCCTCAATTTAAACATGATGGATATTCACTTTTTGATCCTATGAATTATTACCTCAGGCCATTTTTAGAGCCAGGAGTTATGTGGGGTGGAACACAGCAAGGAGCGTGGGATTCTGAAACGCAAGAAAGCTATCCAGAATTCATTGGGTGGAATGCAGTATCTGCGAATTTATTATCAGACAATGACCCTTCAAATGATATGTCACCTTCGCAGGCTCGTGACCTTTTCTTATGGTATCACCGAACCGAAGGGAGTGCTGAGCTCGGTCAAAAGAAAGGGCAATATGCCCATAAACCTGATCTCAATCTTGATATTGGATTTGGCGGGCCGGTGCCATTAGTTGGGAAAGCAATCGGAAATATGACATTTTACTTCTCCCACCATAATAAGAATGAAATGTTTGCATTACCAACTGCAAGAGACTATTACAGTGAATCAAATACCCAGTTAAAGCTAACAATGAGGCCCAAACCTAAAATAAAATTAAAAATTGAAGGCTTGTATGGAGAGATTAATTCTTTATCTGCGAGTCCAGAAGGGTCCGGGAATAATTGGTATTTGGATAGCGGTTCTGATATTCTCTGGAGTTATCTCACAATGTCTGATGCTTATGCAGATGGTGGCGGTTCTGCTTTTTATTGGCCTAATGCACTGAACCCATTTAATATATATCGCTCAATGGTGGGGCTAACATTTGATCATGTAATTAGTCCCAGCACATTCTATAATATTCGAATTTCAAATGTTCATCTAAAAAATGCATGCTATGGCCCAGATTTTATTCGTGATACAACAACAGTACAATCCTTTGGAAACGTAAATGTTGATCAATCACCCTTTGGATTTTTAGTCGCAAGCGATTACACCCCATCAGGTGATGGGATGATATTTGCATCTTTAGGTGGTGTAACTCGGGATAAGTCCGAAGTGACAACCTTAAATATTAAGTTTGATCTGACCAGTCAAATTAACAAAAAGCACCAAGTCAAAACTGGTTTTGAACTAAACTATGATGATTTAAATACAAATTATCAAAGTCAGTTTTCCTATGCGCCTAAGAATAACTACGTAAATCATTATCGGGCTTATCCCGCAAGATTAAGTGCTTACATTCAAGACAAGATTGAGATTAAAGGGCTTTTTGCTAACCTAGGCTTAAGAGTTGATAGTAATCACCCTAATAAGGAATGGTATTCAGTTGATCTTTACTCAAAATACTTATCTCCTACTTTTAAAGATGACTTTACCAAATCAGCTCCTAAAGAATCAGCAAAGGGTCATCTTAAAATTAGCCCACGTATTGGGATTTCACATCCTATTACCAGCGCAGCAAAGTTATACTTCAACTATGGTCATTTTTATTCCATGCCTTCATCCATTGATATGTATCAAATAGGCTATGGAACTGCATACCAAGGGATTGACTATTTGGGAAATCCTTCTGCCGAGATACCGAAAACAATAGCCTATGAGTTGGGTGTAGAATATGATCTTTCAAATATGGTTCTTCTACATGCTTCAGGTTATTATAAGGATATTTTTGAACAGATTGCATATGTTGACTACACCAGTATAGACGGTAGTGTTAACTATACAACTACAGAAAATAGCAATTATGAAGATATACGTGGATTTGAGGTAAGAGTACAGAAAAGATATGGTCGTTGGTTTACCGGCTGGATAAACTATAATTATATTGTACAGACATGGGGATATTTTGGGCGGGATCACTACTATGAAAATCCTCGTGACCAAATGCGCTACGGTTATCAAAATCCAAAACAGGAAAAACCATTAGCAAGACCTTTTGCAAGGAGTAATTTAGTCTTCCATATACCCCAAGCTTGGGGACCAAAAATTTTTAAGATGCGGCCACTTGAACAATTGCAAGCCAACCTACTGCTTGGCTGGAAAGCTGGGGACTACATTACATGGGATCCTCTAGATACTTATGAACTACAGGATAATCTACAGTGGACAAGTGAATTCACTGCAGACCTGCGTGTAGCAAAAAATATTTCCAGTAAAAATTCTGATCTAATGTTTTTTATGGATGTAACAAATATTTTCGGACTTCAATATATCTCTATGCAAGGATTTGACGGCGGTGATGATTGGCGAAATTATCTAGAGTCCCTACACCTTCCCATGTATGGTGATGATGCATACACTGCTGCAGGGTATGCAGGGGGAGATGATCAGTTAGGCGATGTATACAGTAAAAGCAAACCACACATTAATATGCCTAACAGAGGATTCTTAACTTATCTTAACCCAAGGCGATTTACTATTGGGTTCAGGTATAATTTTTAATATAGATCCGGGAATATGAAGTACAATTATAAACTTTATTATTTATATATCACCATAATAATAAGTATATCTCAAATTCTTTATGCCGGTACTTACAAATGGGTGCGAATAGGCAATGTGGAAATGAAGGTCGTTGATAATACCGATCAGGATCAGCTCTCAGGCTCCAGAGCAGTCTATTACTACTATGACAACTATCAATCATTTCATCTTTACAATGCGGGTTGGCACTTGGGCACCACTGATTGGGTTGATGAGACAGGGACCAATTGGCCTGTAAAAGTTGTCGGGACTGCAACGGCAGGTGCCAATGAAAATATTACAATGCCAATAGCCGACGATGAAGGCATCACTTTAAGACAATACCGACGGTATGATCCACCCACAATCCAAGTAGATGGTGATATTCTTAATGATCCGTTCCCATTGTCCGGTGACGAAGTGAATCCTGATAAAATTCCCGGGACTGCTGACCTAATGATGAAGTCTACGGTTAACACTATAATGGGTGTTACGCTTAAACAAAAAGTATTGGCTTGGAGCAGTGCAGATTATGACGATTTCATCATTTATGATTGGACCTTTATCAATAATGGGAATACTGATGATGATGATGAAATAGAACTTCCAGGGCAGAATTTGGAAGATGTTTACTTTATGCGGATGAATAATTTTTATTCTCCAGGAAGAGGTGTCCCTTGGTATAGCACCTATGGAGAAAGGGTTGGGGATTCGTTACGAATGATGTACGGTTATCCTGCTCGTGGATCAAATTCTGATTATGATGATTTTGGCGATCCCGATAAATCTAAAGATTTTATCAATACTCCATTCTATGTTGGCGAAGCTTTTCTACACGTTGACAAATCTGCAAGTGATAAATCTGATGATGTCACACAACCTCGAATGACGGGTGTAAATACTGTAGAGATTTTCTGGCTAAAATTTGAAGCTTCGAGCCATAGTTCCAGTGAATTAGAAAATCTATATGAAGTTTTACAGTATGGATTTGGTGGACCTCTATTCAATTTCGAATATCAGACAGAAAATGTTTATGACGACACCTACCACTCTCATAGAATGGATGAGCAAGGCTATAAATATCCAATAGAATTTCCATGGTGGAATTGGCGAGCAATAGCCCACACTTCTTCTGGTCCATATGATCTTGCATTTGGCGACAGCATTCGGTTTGTTTATGCATTTGTTATGGGAAGTATTTCACCAGAGAAAGGACGGGAATTAGGTAAGGCATGGAATCAAGGAACTGCTTCATGGGATGGCGAAAACAACTTACCCCCTCAATATTTAGTTCACCCTGATTTATATGATGATGATAATGATTATGCCAAAGATTGTTGGATAGCTACGGGGAAAGATTCATTATTTAATAATGCATGGGCAGCACAATACGCAGTTCAAAATAATTATGAACTCCCTGTTCCTCCACGAGCACCGTCTGTTGATGTTCGCAGTTTACCTGACCATATTCAAATTAATTGGGGGGAAGAATCGGAAGAGGCAGCAGATTTTTCGGGCTATCGGGTTTATCGCAGTATCGGGAGTGCTGATTCATCCTTCACAAGAATTTTCGAATGTGGTGGTAATTCCGGTGTCCCTGTCACTCATAGCTATAATGATACTTCCACACAGAGAAGTGTCGCTTATTTCTATTATGTGACAGCTTTTGATGATGGTATATCAAACGCGCCTAGCCCAAACGGAGAAGTCCGCAGTCTTGAAAGCGGTTGGAATTTGAATCGAACTCGGGCAGCAGCTTACAGGTCACGTACTCCCGGTACACTTGAAACAGTCCGTGTCGTGCCTAATCCATTAAATGTGAACGCCAATAATTTCCCAGGAGAACCTAATAAAATTGTGTTTATGGATGTTCCAGCATACTGCACAATTAATATTTATACAGAGAGTGGGGACCTTGTAAAAACGATCAACCATGATTCAGGTTCAGGAGATGAAATATGGGGAGGAAACATTCTTGATCTCCAGACTGTATCAGATAGCGGGCAATTACTCGTTAGTGGGCTTTATATTGCCAAAATTACCGATAATGAATCTGGGGATATGGCTGTAACTAAATTTGTTATTATCAGATGAAATTAAGATTGATTACTCTTTTTAATTTTGAGAAATCTATGGCTAAGGTAATTAAGGTTATCATTTTTACATCTTTAGCAATAGGTATAACTCATATAAAATTAAATGCTGAGTTAATTAAAGTTGCTCAATCGGGTTATCAATTTTTAAAAATAGATGCGGATGCACGGGCAGCAGGAATGGGAGGTGCCTATACGCTTGTTGGTTCGGGCGCAAGTTCAATGTTCTATAATCCCGCAGGAATGACTGAGGGTTCTCATAAACTTGATTTTTTTAGTACTCAAACAAACTGGCTCGCCGATATTCATTATTATTCGCTGGGAATTACAAAAAGATTAGGTGGTTTTGGTACAATTGGGTTCAGCATGCTATCATCGGATTATGGCGAAATAATAGGTACTCGGGTTGAAGATAATACAGCTGGATTCATTGAAACCGGAAATGTAAATGTTACAGCATCTGCATTGGGAGTTTCTTTCGCAAAGGGTCTTACTGACCAGTTTTCGGTGGGAGGGCAAGTAAAATATGTAAGTCAAAATCTTGGCAAAACACTGATACCTGATGGTTCAGAAAAATTAAATGAAACAGACGGGCTTGCTTACGACTTTGGTACTATTTATTACCCGGGGTTAAAAAGTTTCCGTTTTGGAATGGGAGTGAGAAATTTTTCAAAGAATTTCAAGTATGAAGATGATTCATTTCCTCTTCCTCTTACATTTACAATGGGAGCTGCATTGGATTTGATGGACTTATTTACTCGATTTGGGGAAGACCATAATTTGCTTTTTGAATTAGATGCGGTTCACCCTATCGACTACTCAGAAAGGGTAAATATTGGATGTGAATATGGATACCGTAAAATGATATTCTTACGTGGTGGCTATAAATTTAATCACGACACTGAGGGCCTTTCTTTAGGCCTGGGTTTTTCATTAAAGCTTTCCGGAATATTAACAAAGGTAAACTATTCATTCAATGACGCTGGAGACTTTCATCCTGTAAATAGAATTTCACTGGGTATTTCATTATAATACTTATTACTAATTTTCTTATTAAAACAAAAAAGACAGGAAAGATGAATACTATATCAAAATATTTTTATCTAACCCTATGTATCTTTATTCTGATTAATTCAAATATTTTAAAAGCAGATTGTGTGGTATTTACGAAGCCAGATTCTGCCGACTGGACTATGGAAGAGTACCAGGACCGCATCACAGATAATGTATGGATTACCCGCAAGCATAACCAAAGTCTGTTTAACATT
>Ga0209753_1001288_pt1 | contig 10536 bp, 7 predicted proteins | sample METZYME_3_550m_FD_187550 | JGI IMG/M metagenome (GOLD analysis project Ga0209753, IMG submission 187550) | Marine microbial communities from oxygen minimum zone in mesopelagic equatorial Pacific - METZYME_3_550m (SPAdes) (version 2) | ecosystem: Environmental > Aquatic > Marine > Oceanic | place... | reverse complement strand
ATATGGCTATACCCGTCCCCTGGGACCTCAGCCTGTCTGGTGGATATCGGTTCGTGGGAAAACAGTCCTGTCTGAACGCGGAACCGGGCTCAATGGACACGCTGAGCCAGACCCATCGTTTCGATCTCGAACTCCGGCGATTTTTCTCCTTCGAGGGGCGATCCACTCTTGCGAACGTGGATGCGCTCGTCGGAGTCACGAACCTGACTGACAACGCGATTTTCGATCAATGCGGACTCCCACAGCCGGGACAGACGTTCCGGGTCCAGCTTCGGCTCTTCTGACCCGGGGAGCTGGGCGCTAATTTTCTCCACAGCTTAAATTCGTCCCGACACCGGCCTGACGCATGATTCGAGTCACATTCCTCGGCACCGCCGCCGCGCGACCTACAGTGCGGCGCAATGTGAGTGCGATCGCCCTTCAGAGGGAGGGAGACTCCTTTCTCCTTGATTGTGGCGAGGGCACGCAACGCCAGATGATGCGTTACGGCACGGGTTTCGCCGTGCGGGACGTGTTCGTGACTCATCTCCACGCGGATCACTTCCTCGGCATCACTGGGCTTTTGAGGACGATGGCCCTCCAGGGTCGAACCGACCCGTTACGCATCTTCGGGCCCGACTCGTCTCGAGGTACCCTCGAACAAGTGGTGAGCTTGGGCGTGGACCGGGTGCCTTTTCCGCTCGTGATCGAGGAGCTTAGCCCGGGTGCGTGCGTGGAATACGATGAGTATGAGGTGGTCGCTTTCCCGGCGGATCATCGTACGTCCGCGTTGGGCTACGCCTTCGTGGAGCACGAGCGGCTCGGCCGCTTCGATATCACACGCGCCCGGGCTCTGGGGGTACCCGAGGGACCGCTCTTTGGAAAGTTGCATCAGGGGGAGGCCGTCGACGTCGATGGGCGCCGGGTGGAGCCGGCAGATGTCGTGGGGCCGCCCCGTCCAGGGCGTGTGGTGGTCTACACGGGCGACACGCGCCCATCCGAAGCGACGCTTGAGATAGCAGAAGGTGCTTCCTTGCTGATCCATGAAGCTACTTTCGGAAACGAAGAAGCCGACAGGGCCCAGCAGACGTACCACAGTACCGCTTCGGAAGCGGCGGCACTGGCGGCCAGGGCGGGGGTGCGTAGGCTCTATTTGACACATGTGTCCGCCCGGTATTCCGACGACCCCTCGGCGCTCGAAGCCGAAGCCCGTGAAGAGTTTTCCGGTGCCGTGGTCGCCCGTGACGGCCTCAGCGTGGCAATTCCGCACAACGACGGCGTAGAAGACGAGGCTGACGCGGAGGGCGAGGCTAGCACAGAGATAGAGCCTGGTGAAAAGGCAGGAAAGTTGTGAGCCACGAGTTCGCTTTCGAGCGCGTGGGGATCGTCGGTTTGGGTCTCATGGGAGGATCGCTCGCGCGAGCCTTACGGGTTCTGGCTAACCCGCCGCGGATCGTGGCCTTCAACCGGCATCGAGACGGCGCGGAACGGGCCTTGGCCGAGGGCGAGATCGATGCCGTGGCCGATAGCGCCGAGGAGGCCGCCGGGGGTAAGGATCTGGTGATTTATGCCACGCCTCTGGATGTGGCTCTAGAGATGATGAGAGATCATGCCGCGGGCTGGGGCGATGCGACGGTCACTGATGTGGCTGGGCTCAAGGAGCCCTTGGCGAGAGTGGCCGGCGAACTCGGTTTCGCCGAACAATTCGTCGGGAGCCATCCGATGGCGGGTGGGACCGCCACAGGATACGAGGCTTCATCGGCGGATCTCTTCGCGGGTGAGACCGTGTTCGTTTGTGGCGGAGCGGCCGAAAGTGAGCGAATCGAGGCGGTGGAATCGATGTGGCAGGCGATGGGTGCGAGGGTTCGGCCCATCGACGCTGATGCCCATGACCGGCTCATGGTGTGGGCGAGTCACCTGCCGCAGTTGGTCTCCAACGTGCTGTCGCGCGCCATGGCGGAGGCTGGGCTCCGGGTGGAGGATCTCGGCCCCGGCGGTCGTGATCTGACCCGGCTAGCTGAGAGTTCGCCGGAGATGTGGACCAGTTTGCTGGACGAAGCGAGTGAGGAAAACCTACGGGCGATCGAGAGCATGCAAGACGGCCTGGACTTCTTGCGGACGGCACTGTCTGAACGCTCACTCGACGAAGTCGCTCAATTGATGCGTGCCACGCGGGAGTGGAGGAGAGGGCAATGAGACGCATTCGGGTTCCGGGCGACAAGTCAGTCACCCAACGAGCCCTCGTCTTCGCTTCTCTTGCTTCGGGGGAAAGCCGGCTGCGGGGGCTCCTACCGGGAGAGGATCCCCAGGCGACGGCCGCGGTGCTGCGTGCTCTGGGCGTGGACATCCCTCCGTTCGGCGGGGATGGAGCCGAGGTGCGGATTCAGGGCGTGGGTCTTCGTGGCTTGCAAGCACCGCAAGGCGTTCTGGATTTCGAGAATAGCGGTACAGGCGCGCGCCTCATGCTGGGTGTTCTGGCTGGTCAGCCGATCACCGCGACGGTCACCGGAGATGCGTCCTTGCAGAGTCGTCCAATGCGGCGGGTGACCACGCCACTGTCCAAGATGGGCGCGGTCTTTCGCGAGATGGGTGAGCCGGATCGGCTCCCGCTCGAACTGACGGGCGGTGCCCTCACTTCGCTCGACTATGACTCCCCAGTGGCGAGCGCCCAGATCAAGAGTGCGCTGCTGCTGGCGGGCCTGGTGGGTGGTGCATCCGTTCGATTGTCGGAACCATACCGTTCGCGGGACCATACTGAGCGGATGCTGGGCATGTGCGGCGTTCCGGTCGTCTCCCATCAGGCGGATGATGTCTGGAGGGTAGAATTGAGAGATCCACCTGAGCAGATCGCTCCTCTCGACCTCGAAGTTCCCGGCGATTTCTCGTCGGCGACGTTCTTCCTCGCTTTGGCGATTCTGGGCGGAGTCGAGGGCGGAGTCGAGATCAGTCATGTGGGCATGAATCCGACCCGTCGTGGATTGCTCCAGGTACTCGGGCGTATGGGTGCAAACGTAGGGGCCGACCCTTTCAAGGAGCATGATGCCAGAGAGCCGTCGAGTTCGCTTCGTGGGCTCCCGTCGAAGCTGGTCGGTGCAAACGTTGGGGGAGAGGAAGTGCCTGCCATGATCGACGAGTTCCCTGTGCTCGCCGTCCTGGCTTCCCGGGCCGAAGGAGTGACCCGTATTACCGGGGCCGGCGAACTGCGGCTCAAGGAGTCCGATCGGATTCGGGTACTTGCGGATAACCTACGATCCGTGGGTGTGCAGGCTGAAGAGTTGAGTGATGGCCTTGAAATCGAAGGAAGTGATCATCCTCTCGCGGGCCGAGTTTCGAGTCATCACGACCACCGCATCGCCATGGCGTTCGGTGTGCTCGGGGCTCTCCCGGGCAACCGTATCGAGATCGACGGTGCTGACGTTGCCGACGTGAGCTTTCCGGGCTTCGGGGTCCTTCTCGAGGACCTGACTGCAGCGCGGACCTGACCGTGCCACGTACCCGCCCCCCCGTGATCACACTCGACGGGCCCGCGGGGTCAGGCAAGACCAGCACCGCGCAGGCGGTGGCGAGACGTTTGGGATTTCGGCACCTCGATTCGGGGGCCCTCTATCGGGCGTTGACGTTCGCGCTGCTCAAGGAGGGCGTGCCGGAGCAGGAGTGGGCGACCCTCAAGGCCCAACAGTTGACTGAGTTAAACGTCGAGATAGAAGTGGAGGGCGACGTCGTGAACATCTACCACGATGGTGTGCTTCTCACTTCTGATCTTCGCAGTACCGAAGTCACAGCGTCCGTGTCGGCGGTCGCCGGGTTACCCGCCGTCCGGGATTGGCTGCTCGACGTGCAGCGCAGCGTTGGGGCTCACGGCAACCTCGTGGCCGACGGGAGAGATATGGGCACCGTGGTTTTCCCCGACGCCGACGTAAAAATTTTTCTCGTCGCCAGCCTCGAGGAACGCGCCAGGCGCCGGCTACTCCAAGATCACGGACGCGAGCCGGCCGAGGCCGAAGTCCAGGAGGAGGCCCGCCGCATCGAACAACGGGACAACACCGATTCCAGCCGGAGTCACTCGCCCCTGAGGCGGCCCGAGCATGCCCTGGAGGTGGACACCACGGGGTTGCCCTTCGATGATCAGGTATCCCTCATCATGAGGCAGGTACAGGACTTGACTCCTCTTTAGGCCGAAGTATAGCTTCCCCGCGCTGGCCCCGGCGCCGAGGCCAGTGTCTTGTCTATCCCTCAACCCGGACCGGGGCGCCGCTGTGGTGTCCGGCCAAAAAAGGCACCGGCGAACCGCGCCGGTGAGCGAACCGTGACCGACAACCCAGACCCTCAGTCCTCAGACCCCACCTCCGAAGCCGCCGCCGAGAGTGAATCCGAAGCCGGCGCAGACCAAGCCACCCCCGATGACCAGGCTTCTGCCTCTTCGACTTCGGCAGCCGTAACCGTGGCCGAGAAACCACCGGGCGGTATCTCTCCCGAGTTGCTGGCGGATCCGTATGGCGAGGAAATTCTCGACATATCCGCGGCGGATTTCGAGACTCTGCTCTCCGATCACGCGGATGTGATGGGAGACTTCAGGGAAGGCGAAATCGTCCACGCGAAGGTGCTCAGGGTTACCGACAGCATGGTCATCCTGGAATTCGGCTTCAAGAGTGAGGGAGCGGTTCCGCTCGACGAGTTCAAGGACCGCGATGGGATCGAGCCGGGCCAGGAGGTAGAGGTTCTTCTCGAGAGCCTCGAGGACGACGACGGAATCGTCGTGCTTTCAAAGAAAAAGGCCGATTTCCTGCGTGTTTGGGAGAAGATCCGGGAAGCTCACGAGGCCGATGAGCCGGTGGAAGGGATGCTGGCGCGCAAGATCAAGGGCGGTGTCACCGTGGACATCATGGGTGTCGACGCATTTCTGCCCGGCTCGCAGATCGCGCTACGCAGGGTACCGAACATCGACGACCTACTCGGACAGACGTTCGAGTTCAAGATCATCAAGCTCAACAAGCGGCGTCGCAACATCGTTGTTTCTCGCCGCGTCATCCTCGAGGGAGAGCGCGAGAGAAAGCGCGAAACTCTGGTCAAGGAGCTCTTGGTCGGGCAAGTCCGGGAAGGTGTCGTCAAGAACATCACCGACTTCGGCGCCTTCATCGACTTGGGCGGACTCGATGGCCTGCTCCACATCACCGACATGTCGTGGGGGCGGGTAGGACATCCCTCCGAGGTCGTGGATATCGGTGCCAATCTCGACCTAAAAGTTCTGGCCATCGATTGGGACCGCGAGCGTATCTCGTTGGGGCTCAAGCAACTTCTGCCCTACCCGTGGACCGACATCGGCAAGAAGTACCCCGTCGGCTCCCGTGTGCGTGGAATGGTTGTGTCGATTACGAACTATGGAGCCTTCATCGAGCTGGAGAAGGGCGTCGAGGGCCTCGTTCATATCTCCGAAATGTCGTGGACGCGTAACATTCGACACCCCTCCAAGCTCGTGAACATTGGCGACGAGATCGAAGCAGTGGTGTTGAAAGTGGATATGCAGGACGAGAAGATCTCTCTCGGAATGAAGCAGATCGAAGAAGATCCGTGGCTTGCACTGCCGGCCAAATACCCGACGGGCACGCAGTTGGACGGAGTGGTCCGGAATCTCACGTCCTTCGGGGCGTTCGTCGAAATCGAATCGGGGATCGATGGGCTCGTACACGTCTCCGATCTGAGTTGGACCCGGCGAGTCGAGCACCCGTCCGAGGTCATCCAGAAGGGTGACGAGGTAAAGGTCCTCGTGCTGGACGTCGATGCAGAGGCAAAGCGGATCTCTCTTGGGGTCAAGCAGTTGGCCGATGACCCGTGGCCCCAGATCGTCGAACGATTTTCTGCCGGTGTCGAGCCTGCCGGCTCAGTCGCTCGCGTGCAGGAAAAGGGTGTGGTCGTAGATCTGGGCGACGACATCGAGGGTTTCGTGCCGACGTCCCATTCGGGAGTCGAGGAAGAAGAAAAGCTTCCCGAGTACTACCGTGCCGGAGAGGTGTTGGAGCTCAAGGTGATCGAGTCGGACGCCGCGAACCGTAGAATCGTGCTCGAGGTGACGACACTTCCCGAGCGCATGGACGTGCCTGAGCCTCCCCCGGTTGAGGAGTCCGAGGAGGGGTCCGATGAGGATTCTGGCGCTGATTCTGAACGGGTGTCCGGAGCTGATGGTCAGCCAGAGGTCGCGGAGGCAAGCGACGAGCCCGATGCGTCGACCGAAGGGGCCGAGGCCTCAGCGGATGCGGCGGATGATGAACCGGAGGTGAGTACCGAAGAAGAAGTCGTTGAGGCCGCAGAAGAGGCTGTTGACGTTGCAGAAGAAGTCGTTGACGACGCAAAAGAAGATACCGATGCTGGTGAAGACGAAGCGGATGCTGGCAAAAAAGACGCCGATGCCGCTGGTGAAGACGAAACCGATGCCGTTGAAGGTGACGCCGACGCCGTTGCCGATGAAGATGAAACCAAGGAAGAGGCCTAGCCCGAAGCCTTCCATGCCTACCTTGCACCCGAGGGCCCGGACGCTTCAAGTGCCCGGGCTTTCGATCATTGCCCTGCTCGCCCTCTTCGCATGCGCCGGGCCGAGGGTGCCGGTCGGGTTTCCTGACGTAGAGGCCGAGCCGGTGGTTGAGCCGGTGGTGGAGCCTGATCCCGGCGAGCCGTCGATCGAGATCGGGCTGTATACCACGGGGCAGGAAGCGGAATTCGCTCTCCTTCTTCCTCAGGCCCAGTCCGCGCTCGACGCTCAGGACTTCGATTTTGCCGAAGCGCGCGCTCTCGAAGTGGAAGCGGAATTCGGCACTGTCCCGGGCAGTGCCTATGCTCTCTGGATCCATGCTCGTGCCGCTGAGGGTCTCGGCAAGCCGGAAGAGGCGCTCGATTTGGTGCGAAGGTTCCGGACCTACCTGACGGAAAAAGACGAGCGACTCCCGGAAATGGCCCTCCTGGAGGGCGACGCACTCCTGACGCTGGGTAGAACCGCGGAGGCTGTGGCGGCCTGGTTGCCCGCTCAGGACGAGCCCGTTTCTGAGGAAAGCTTCTCCCGTGTGGAGGGTCAGGTGCAGGACCTTACCGAAAGCGAACTCGTCGAGCTTGTCGATTCGGGCGAAGGGATCGTCGCTCCGGTTTTGGCCGAATACGCGTTCCGGCAATACACCTCGGGTGTCGAGGGCAGTGCGCGACGCACTGCGGCTCGTGCACTCGATTACGGAGCTAGGGGCAGAGCGGAGCTTCTTGCGCTGGCTGTGCTCTCGGGTGATGTAAGTGAGTTCTTCATAAAAACTCGCCTCGGGGCGATTCTTCCCACGAGCGGCTCACCCAGCCTGAGGCAGTTCGCGGACGGAATCGAGGAGGGGATACGCGTCGCGCTCGAGATGTTCGGCCAGGCCGGGGGAATCCGAGCAGAGACCGAGCTGGTCATTCAAGACAGCGGTGGGGACATCATCGGGGCGAGAATCGCTTTTTCCGGGATGGAAACCTCGGACGTTCTCGGAGTTATCGGACCGCTCCAGGAAGGCGCTCTCGCGGAGGTCGCCGCTCAAGTGCAGGGACCCCTTGCCGTGATCTCGCCGACGTCTCCTGTCGTGCCCGAGGGGTCTACGGGTGTGTATTCACTCAGCAGCGCGGACCCGGGCGCTGCACGGGCGTTGGCGCGGTACGCGATTTCCAGCGACCTCTATACGGCCGTAGTCATCTATCCCGAAAGCACAGATGGCGCCTACGAGGCCCGAGCTTTTTCCGAGGCATTCCAGTCCTACGGAGGCTTGCTTCTCGATGAGATCAGCTACCCCACGGGCGCGTTCTTTTTCGAAGAGCAGCTTCGGCGGGCGGAAGCTCTGCTTCCGGACGTGCTTGTTCTACCGCTTCCGGCGAGGGACGTGGAAGTGCTGGCGCCCCAGGTGACCTTCTACGGGCTCGACTCTCTGGAGATCCGGATATTGGGCACGAACGGTTGGAGAGAGGAAGCCATGCTGTCCAGAGTGGACACCCGCTACACGAACGGGGTGGTTACCGCTTCTCCACAGCCCGCAGAGGGGCAGTCTGACGGTTACCTGCGATTCGTGGAATCCTATGAATCGTACTATCAGCGCACGCTTCCCGACCAGGTGCCGGCACTGGGTTATGACGCGGCCGGGCTTCTTCTCGAGGGCATCCGAAGGGGTGCTTCGACTCAAGCAGAATTACTCGAGACACTCGAGACCATGCCTGCTTTTTCGGGTGCTACGGGGCGCCTGTTCGTCGATGACGGCAGGGTCGTCAGAGACCACTTCATGGGCTGTCTCCAAGATGGTCAGGTGCTCAACTTGCCCGACGGAGCACGCGCGGATCCGATCTTGAGCCCGCCCTTGCGAGACCCGGAAACCGATTCGATCCCCGAGGGGGCACTGGATCGTGTTATCGGGTTTCGTTGTCCGGTGACGCTGGTCCCTTCCGTGCCCGCCAGCCGGTAGGGTCGAACACTACTTCTTCGGACACCACATCACAAAGGCGGGGGTCGGCGGATGTCGATGCGCAAGAAGCTCGAACATCTCGAAGAGCTCGGGCGGAAGGCGGAGCTCGGGGGTGGGGAGGCGAAACTCGATGCCCAGCAGGAAAAGGGTAAGCTTCTCGCCCGCCAGCGTGTAGCGCTTCTACTGGACGAGGATTCCTTCGTCGAGATGGATCGGTTCGTCACGCACCGATCCATGGACGAAACGCTTGCAGACAAGAGGATCCTGGGAGACGGGGTCGTTACCGGGTACGGGACGATCCATGGCCGGCTCGTATACGTTTTTTCTCAAGACTTTACCGTTTTCGGCGGTTCGCTCTCCGAGGCTCATGCTGAGAAGATCGTCAAGCTTCAGGACATGGCCCTGAAGAACGGGGCGCCGCTCATCGGATTGACCGATTCCGGCGGTGCACGGATTCAGGAAGGGGTCGCATCGTTGGGGGGTTATGCCGACATCTTCCTTCGCAACACCTTGGCATCAGGTGTGATTCCCCAAATCAGCGTGATTCTCGGTCCTTGTGCCGGCGGAGCCGTGTACTCTCCGGCCATCACGGACTTCGTGTACATGGTTCGAGGCACAAGCTACATGTTCGTCACCGGACCTGGCGTCTTGAAGACCGTCACACACGAAGACATCGATATGGAGGGTTTGGGCGGGGCGGACGTCCACGCCGCGACATCGGGAGTGGCTCACTTCGCGTGTGATGCGGAGCCGCAATGTTTGGCCGCGGTCCGGGACTTGATGGCTTATTTGCCCCAGAACAACACCGAGGTCCCTAAGTCGCGACCTACGAACGATCCACCCGATCGTAAGGACGATAAATTACTGGAGATTGTACCGGACAACTCCAATAAACCCTATGACATGCATGACGTCATAGGGGCGGTAGTAGATGACGGGGAGTTCTACGAAGTTCACGAGGCGTTCGCTCAGAATCTCATCGTTGGTCTTGCTCACCTCGGGGGTCATGCGGTCGGGATCGTTGCCAATCAGCCCGCGGTCCTCGCAGGAGTCTTGGATATCGACTCCTCGGTAAAAGGGGCACGGTTCATACGTTTTTGCGACGCCTTCAACATCCCGTTGATCGTCTTCGAGGATGTCCCAGGGTTCTTGCCGGGTGTTGGCCAGGAGCACGGGGGGATCATCCGCCACGGCGCGAAACTGCTCTACGCTTTCGCCGAGGCCACGGTTCCGAAGATCACCGTCATCATTCGTAAGGCCTATGGAGGCGCCTATGACGTGATGAACTCGAAGCACATCAGGGGAGATGTGAACCTGGCGTGGCCAACCGCGGAGATCGCAGTCATGGGCCCCAAAGGCGCCGTGGAAGTGCTGTTCCGGAAGGAACTCAATGCGTCCGAGGATCCGGAGGCCGCCGCGGAAGCTCGCATCGAGGAGTACAGGGCCCAATTCGCACATCCGTACCTTGCCGCCGCCCGCGGCTACGTCGACGACGTCATCGATCCCCGTACGACGCGACCTCGCCTCATCAACGCGCTCGAAATGCTTCGTAACAAGCGTGACGAGAACCCGCGGAAGAAACACGGAAACGTCCCGCTGTAGTGTCCTGATCACCACCCTTGGTGTCCCGCTCGCCACCCTCCGTAGATTCACGAGGTTGCGAAAAGCTGCGTCAAACTCGAAAGTGACCAGATGAGCAATCTCGACGGAAAAGTCGCACTCGTTGCGGGCGGCAGCCGAGGAATCGGAGCGGCCACGGCCCGGCTCTTCGCAGAAGCCGGTGCGCGGGTTGTCATTACGCATCGAGACAGTGCGGACGCCGCCGGCGAGACTCTCGCCTCATTCACGGGTGAAGGTCACAGAATCGTGCGGGCGTCAGCCGTAGACACGGCGGCGCTCACGGCGGCGGCGGCGTCCGTCGTGGACACCGAAGGCCGGTTGGACGTACTCGTCAACAACGCGGCCAAGAGCAAAGTCATACGCCACCACGACCTCGACGCCCTCGACGACGATTTCTTCGACTCGGTCCTCCAAACGAACGTTCGCGGCGCCTTCGCCACGGTGCGGGCCTTCCGGCGACTTCTCGCTGCCGACGGCGGGG
>Ga0209753_1001286_pt1 | contig 10545 bp, 7 predicted proteins | sample METZYME_3_550m_FD_187550 | JGI IMG/M metagenome (GOLD analysis project Ga0209753, IMG submission 187550) | Marine microbial communities from oxygen minimum zone in mesopelagic equatorial Pacific - METZYME_3_550m (SPAdes) (version 2) | ecosystem: Environmental > Aquatic > Marine > Oceanic | place... | reverse complement strand
GGGGAATAAAGATTAACTTTTAATACAGGCCTGCGGGTAACTCGATCAAGATTCGTCTTCGGCCAGGGTGATCAACCCGTCCTGGGGTGTTAATGTAAACTCTTCTCCTTTATCCGGAATCAGGGCCACACCGAAGAATTTATCCTTATCCCCTTGGTGGGCGTGGAGCTGGACTCCCAGACATACTTCCTGCCTCAACAGAGCAGCCTGAGTGCACTCCCCGTATGGCAAAGTAATGGATTCTCGGCCGTCAAAAGAGAAATAATAATTTGCCGGCTTGATATACAGTTCGCTCCCTTCTGCCTGAAAAAGGTCATCGTATACATCCAGAGCCAGGGGCTCTTCTGAGACCTGGGCCATAATCTGGGAGACGAACTGGTTGGAAACCATGAAATCTTCCACACCGCTGTTTAATATAATATCAATATTTTCACTGTCCATGACCTCGGTAATCAGTTTCGGCCATTTATCCAGCCCGGATTCCCGTAAGATCTGGCGGATGCGGATCAGCAGGGAAATCACATAGGCATCCATTTCTTCGATGGTGGTTCCGCCGGGAGACAGGATCAGCAGGCTGTCAAAATTTTGGGGTTCCAGGACATTCAGGGCATTGAGGTCATTTAAATCCGCTTGTTTCATGGCCAGATTAAGATCTGGATAATTATTTTGGAGCTCAACCAGGAAAGATTCCATCTCCTTTGTTTTGTCTGGATCGTAGGCGATAATCTCTGACCCTGCAGGGACATAGGTACAAAGTTTTTCCATAATTATGGCTGCTTTGGATGTCCAGTTCAGCAGGGCTACCCGCTGGGTGCGCAGGCTGGTGTTCACCTGAGGCAATTCTGAGACCTGGGGCTTTTGAACGGGTTCTTCGTAATAAAATATGGTAGAATCATCCTCGGCGAATACAATCAATTCATCCTCATCCGTGACCTTTGTATCCACAGGAGGATTGAGCATGATTTTACCTTCTGCAGTATGAATGCCCATGGGTGTACTGCTTTTGAAACGGTTGATACTTTCCCCAAAGGTCAACGGTCCGCCCCAGCCTTCATCAGGCTGGTAAAAATAAAATTCGTTGCCGTCGAAGCCCACCATATCGCTGTATACCACGGAAAGCCCATTGCGACTCAGGGCCAGCTGGGCGATCATCCTGGACAAAACGCTGACCTCATTTAAAGCTTTCACCGTTCCTTTAGTGATATTCTCGGCCAACTCCCGGTCCCGGTCGGAGTGTATCTCACAGACAATGGGCGGATGCTCCTCGCCGTCGCACACTGCAATAATGGACATGATGGATTTTAGGACCAGGGCGTCAGCAAGATTCAGTTCTTTTTCCGGCCGCCAGCTGGCGGCAGAGTTCATAACAATAATGGACTTGGCCTGCTCGGCTTGAACTTTTTTCAGGTTATTGATATTGGTTGTTACCCCGGAACGGGTAATAACGCGGGTGGTTGCGAAATCGATAATATTATCGCGGATAATATTATCCATATCTTCCTTATCGTCCTCAGCCAGGATAACAATAGCTGCATCTGCTTCCGATTCGTTGGCTTCAATCAATTCTTTAATCACCTCAATAATGCGGTCGCCAAAACCCAGAATCAGGGTGTGATCGTTTTCCAGTACCAGGCTGCGCCCGCGGCGAAGTTCCGCCAGCTTGGCTTCAAAAACGCTGGTGATGAAAGCCACCATGCTGGAAAAAAGTACCAGGCCAATGAGCACACCTAGAATGGATGTCATTTTTGCCGGCCAGTTGCTGTCGCCGTCTGTTTCCGCTGCTGAGCCTTCCATAACAGCCACATAGACCCGCCAGGGTATTTCCAGCCAACCACTTAAAGTTTCATCCGGCAGAAATACATTGGCAATGAGCCGCAGGATGACCATGATCAGAAATCCAATGGTAAAGAGCAGCAGCAGGGCCAGGAAAATAGAAGCGCTGCCCCGGGACATGAAGTTATCGATGCGGTAACGGATTCGCTGGCTTAAGGGATAGGGTAACTGTTCACTCATACGAAAGAAAGATAATGGTTAATACTACCCCAATTTTGGGAATATTAAAAAATAATCCAAAAAAGAAAATAAATTAATTCTTATCAAATTTTATAATGTCTCAGGTTGAATTATGGCAGTTTATTTTGAAAATATTCGATTATGGAAAAATGCTGTTTTCTCTCAATTGTCGTGATTTTAGTTACACTCGATTTTAAAATAGTAAAACCAAAATTGGGAAATAGAAAAACGAATTAATTTGTTTCGATCCTTGAATCCTACTTGGTAGATTTGGTTTGAATTCCTGCTAAGAAAAAATAATAATTCAGCCATAAAGCTTTCACCCATTTTATAGTATTCATACCACATTTTTATTGTTAGATCAACAAAACGAAAAATATATGGGAAAAACATTTAAAACAATCGATGAGGCCATTATACGTTTTGCTGGGGATTCCGGTGACGGAATGCAGCTCACCGGCGGGCGCTTTACGGAAACAACTGCAATTCTGGGCAATGACTTGAACACATTGCCCGATTTTCCTGCAGAAATCAGGGCGCCGGCGGGATCTCTGGCGGGGGTAAGTGCCTTCCAAATAAAATTTTCATCTAGGAATACACATACACCGGGAGAGCAACCGGATGTACTGGTGGCCATGAATCCGGCTGCTTTGAAAGTACATCGAAAAGAGTTGATTCCTGGCGGTACGATGATTATCAATACAGATGCATTCACCAAAAAGAATCTGAGTTTTGCCGGATATGAATCCAATCCAATGGAAGATGGATCCCTTGACGATTATTTTACTCTTATCCCGGTTGAAATGAATAAAATGGTGACTGCAGCCTGCGAAGGCCTAGATCTTTCGCCAAAGCTGGTGGGCAGGACCAAGAATTTTTTTGCACTGGGCATTCTATTTTATATGTATGATAGACCCCTGGATACCACGGAAGGATGGCTGAAGAAAAAATTTGCTGGAAAGGATGACATTATTGAGGCCAATACCCGGGCATTAAATGCAGGATACAATTTTGGGGATACAACTGAATTGTTCATGTCTCGATTTAAGGTGGAAAAGGCATCTCTTCCACCTGGGACCTATCGAAACATTAATGGCAATTTTGCAACATCTCTTGGTCTGCTGGCTGCAGCTGAAAAATCAGGTCTCAGCTTGTTCTATGGCGGGTATCCCATTACGCCGGCCAGCGATATACTCCATACATTGGCGTCATGGAAACATCTTGGTGTACAGACTTTTCAGGCCGAAGATGAAATTGCCGGTGTGTCTTCCGTTATCGGTGCTGCATTTACAGGAAATTTAGCTGTTACGGCTACCTCTGGTCCTGGAATCGCATTGAAGGGTGAAGCATTGGGACTGGCTGTGATCACGGAACTTCCTCTTGTGGTTGTTAATGTTCAGCGGGGTGGCCCCAGTACGGGCCTGCCGACCAAAACAGAACAGTCAGATTTAAACCAGGCACTTTACGGGCGCAATGGAGAAGCGCCAATGCCGGTTATTGCAGCAGCAACGCCCGGCGACTGTTTTTTTGCTGCATTTGAGGCCTGCCGAATTGCGTTAAAGTACATGACTCCGGTCATGTTTTTATCAGATGGTTATTTAGCAAATGGTTCTGAACCCTGGAAGATTCCTGACGTAGATGAACTAGAACCGATTGAAGTCAGTTTTTCCGACCGGCCCAATGCGAATGGCGATTATTTACCTTACTTAAGGAATGAAGAAACCCTGGCCCGGCACTGGGCCATCCCGGGAACACCTGGTCTAGAACATCGGGTGGGTGGTATTGAGAAAGCAGAAAATACGGGACATGTAAGCTACGATCCTGAAAATCACCACAAGATGGTAAAACTAAGACAGGAAAAAGTGGACCGGATCCAGAATGATATCCCTGAAACAGAAGTGTTTGGTGAAAACCACGGCGATCTGCTTATACTGAGCTGGGGCGGGACCTATGGTGCCTGCCGGTCTGCGGTAGAGACCATGCAGGAAGAGGGATTAGGCGTTTCCCATGTTCATCTGCGCTGGATAAGCCCATTACCCAAAGATCTAGGGGAAATCCTGATCCATTTTAAAAATGTATTGGTTCCTGAGATCAATCTGGGTCAGTTGCTGAGGTTAATCCGCGCGGAGTATCTTGTGGATGCCCAAGGGCTCAATCTTGTGCGCGGTCGACCCATTGGCGCAGGAACAATTATTGAAACTGTTAAAAAAATATTGGGATAGACCATGAGTGATTTACAATCTCCCCAGTTGACAAAAAAAGATTTTGAATCAGACCAGGCGGTGCGCTGGTGTCCCGGCTGTGGTGATTATGCCGTCCTGGCCCAGGCCCAGAAAAATATGCCTACATTTGGACGCAAACGGGAAGAATTTGTTTTTGTTTCCGGGATCGGGTGTTCTAGCCGATTTCCCTATTATATGAATACCTATGGTTTCCATTCGATTCACGGCCGTGCGTTGGCAATTGCTACAGGGGTTAAGATCGCAAATCCCGATCTTTCCGTCTGGGTTGTCACTGGCGACGGCGATAGCCTTTCCATTGGCGGGAACCATTTTATCCATGCTCTGCGGCGGAATATGGATATAAATATTTTGCTATTCAACAATCGTATTTACGGTTTAACCAAAGGGCAATATTCACCAACATCGGAGATAGGTAAAGTCACCAAAGCATCACCTTTTGGTTCCATTGATAATCCTTTGAATCCGCCTTCACTGGCCCTGGGTGCCCAGGCTACTTTTGTGGCCCGGACCATCGATCGCTGGCAAAAGCATATGGCAGAAATGTTGGCGCGCTCCTATGAACATGATGGAGGCTCATTTATTGAAATATATCAAAATTGCAACATTTTCAATGATGGTGCCTATGAAGAGTATACCGGAGCGGAGAAATTGGATAATGTGATTGAATTAAAGCATGGAAAACCCATGCTGTTTGCCAATAATACGAAAGGAATCAAATTAGAAGGCTCCACTGTCATGGTGCTGGATATAGAAAAACACGGTGTCGATGATATCCTGGTTCATGATGAAACAAACCTGGACCTGGCCCATATTATTGCCAATTGGACATCAAGACCAGAACTGCCTGAACCTATCGGAGTGATTTATTCTATTGATAAAGTTACCTATAACCAGGGAATGATAGATCAGATCAATAGAGCAAAAGAAATAAAAGGATCCGTCAGCGTTCAGGATCTTCTCAATACTGGTGACACCTGGGTGGTGGAATAAATCCATGTCAACCCGGATTGAAAAAGACAGCCTCGGTCCGGTAGAAGTACCTGCAGACAGGTATTATGGAGCCCAGACCCAGAGGTCATCTGATAATTTCAAGATTGGCGACCAGCGCTTTCCCCGGGAGTTCATTCGGGCTTACGGAATCCTGAAAAAGGCTGCTGCCACCGTAAATCATGCCTTCGGCAATCTGGATGAAAAACTGAAAGATACTATCCATGCTGCGGCGGATGAGGTGATTGAGGGCAAACTGGATGATCATTTCCCTCTGGTGGTTTGGCAAACCGGCAGTGGGACCCAGACCAATATGAATTTCAATGAAGTGATTGCCAACCGGGCTATTGAAATGCTGGGCGGGAAATTGGGCAGCAAGGAGCCGGTCCATCCAAATGACCACGTGAATATGAGCCAGTCCACCAACGATACTTTTCCCAGTGCCATCAATATTGCCACCGTAGTAAGTGTTCATGAAGATTTAATCCCAGCGCTTCGTATCCTGCGGGAAGCTCTGCAGAAAAAATCAGAAGCGTTCCAGGATATCATTAAACTGGGTCGTACTCATCTACAGGATGCTACTCCCCTAAGCCTGGGCCAGGAGTTTTCCGGTTATGTTTCCGCCCTGGATCATGGCCTGAATCGATTGGAAAAAGCCCTGGACAACTGCTATGAACTCGCCATGGGCGGCACCGCTGTCGGAACCGGGATTAATTCTTTGGAAGGTTTCGATGATGCATCCGCTAAGGAAATTTCTGAACTCACGGGGTTGCCATTTAGGACAGCTGAGAACAAATTTGAGGCTTTAGGGGGACAGGACAGTATAGTGGAACTTTCCGGTGCCCTGAAAGTGATCGCTGTCTCCCTGTTTAAGATGGCCAACGATATCCGCTGGCTGGCCAGCGGGCCGCGGTCTGGGATTGGAGAACTGATACTACCTGCGAATGAACCGGGCTCCTCCATTATGCCGGGCAAGATCAACCCCACCCAGTGTGAGGCCATGACCATGGTTTGTACCCAGATCATGGGCAATGATACCACGATTACCATTGCCGGTGCTAGCGGGAATTTTGAACTGAACGTGTATCGGCCTGTCCTGGCTTATAATATTTTACAATCGATCCGGCTCTTGGCCGATGTTTCCCGCTCCTTCGCAGAACACGCTGTGGCCGGTATTGAAGCAAATAAGGAAAGAATCGACCACAACCTGTACAATTCCCTGATGTTAGTCACCGCTTTGAACCCTCATATTGGTTACGATAAGGCAGCTGAAGTGGCCAAAAAGGCTCACAAGGACAATACCACTCTCAGGGAAGCAATTATTGAGCTGGGCTATTTGGACGGGGAAGATTTTGATCGCCTGGTCCAGCCGCAGCAGATGATCCATCCCAAAGAAAAAAAATAGCCTGTACGGAACTTTCCCCTTTCAACCTGGCTTCAGAAAATTGCCTGTGTGGCGGATGATGGGTGGAGTGTAAATTTTCTTATGAGTGACCAGGGCCCAACGATAAATATCAAACGAATTATTCTCAGCAATCTGGCGATTATTCTGGTTGGTATTGCCCTGGGCCTGGGCCTGATCGCCCACTTATCCCAGAATCTTCCTTCTATTGAACAACTGGAAAATTACGATCCGGACCTGGTGACTCAGATTATTTCAGCGGACGGCATCGTACTGAATGAACTTTTCGTGATGAAGCGGGTCTTTATGGAACTGGACAAAATTCCGAAACTAATGCACCAGGCAGTCATCGCCTCGGAAGACAAGCGTTTTTACAGCCACTGGGGATTATCCGTTCGTAGCGTGCTGCGGGCCATTGTGGTCAATATTACTTCGTTGAACCCATACGCCCAGGGCTTCAGTACCCTGACCCAGCAGCTAGCCCGCAACCTGTACAAATCTGTGGGGTTTGAGGACAGTTATGTGCGCAAAATAAAGGAGGTCATTACAGCCATCCAGATTGAGCGCACCTACACCAAGGATGAAATCCTGGAAATGTATTTGAATACGGTCCACTTCGGTCATGGTACCTATGGGGTGGAGGCGGCCACCAAACGATTCTTCGGAAAAGAATCCGCCAAATTAACTGTGGATGAAGCTGCCCTGCTGGTGGGCCTGCTGCCGGCCCCAGCCAGTTATTCGCCGGTACATCATCCCCAGAAGGCCCTGAAGCGCCGCAACACGGTGCTGCGGCTGATGCGGGACCAGGGCTATATCCCCAATGGTATTTATTATGAGAACCGGGCCAAGAATCTGGATACTGTCCAGGAAGAGCCTAAGAGAGGCCAGGCTCCCTACTTTACGGAACATGTACGGCGCCTTCTGGAAAAAGAAGACGAAGCCCTGGAAATCAACATTTACCGCGATGGTTTGAAAATCTACACCACCCTGGACTCCCGGCTCCAGACCATCGCTGAAAGATCCGTGATCAAGACCGTGCAGGAAGACCAGCAGCGGCTCAACCGCCGGCTGTTTAACGACCGGGAGGAGTTTGAACAGCTTTCCTACCTGACCATCTACCCCGAAGATACGGTAAAAATGATGCTTGTCGGGGAGGCACAGCTCTATAAGGACCTCCGGGATAAACTGCTGGTGCAGTGCGCTTTTATCGCTCTGAATCCCAAGACCGGCGCCATTCTGGCTATGGTGGGCGGCCGGCCCGACTACCATGATCAATATAACCGCGCCGTGCAGGCCCGGCGCCAGCCGGGATCTGTCTTCAAACCATTCGTATACACTACGGCCCTGGAAAACGGTTATCCTGTAACTGAACAGCTGTTAAACCAGCCGGTGGTGCTGAATGTGCAGAATACAGACGGCACCTGGGTGAAATGGAAACCCCAGAATTACGATGGCGGAACAGGGGGGCTGACCACATTTCGGGAGGGCCTAAGAAAATCACTGAACCTGATCTCGGTGCGCATGGTACAGCAGGACATTGCCCCGGCGGAACAGGTGAAGCGCACCGCGCAGCGAATGGGTATCAGCACCGATATCAGGGCTGTGGACGCCATTGCCCTGGGTACTTCAGAAGTGTACCCGATAGAAATTGTGGGAGCCTATTCCGCCCTGGCCAACAAAGGTGTATATTCCAGGCCATTTGCCATTTCCCGCATCGAGGACCGCTACGGCAATGTGCTGAAAGAATATTATCCGGAACGGAAGGAAGTATTGAGCGAAGAGACGGCCTATCTTATGACCAGCCTGATGCAGACGGTGATGGACCGGGGAACGGGGGGCAGCGTCCGCTGGAAATACAATTTTAACCGCCCTGCCGCCGGGAAAACGGGAACCACCCAGGGCTGGAGTGACGCCTGGTTTGTGGGTTTTACCCCCCAGATCGCCGCCGGAGGATGGTTTGGTGTGGATGATTTCCGCGTGCCTCTGGGACCTGGACAGGATGGAACTAAAGCAGCCCTGCCGGCCTGGGCCCGCTTTATGCGGGATGCCCATGATACACTTAGTTACCATGTGGAAAAATTTGCCGTGCCCGAGGGCATCTTGAAAAAGAATATCTGTTCCGTGACCAAAAAACTTCCCCAGCATTCCTGTCCATTGGAAAAAGAGATATTTAAAAAAGGGACAGAACCCACCCGTACCTGCAAGGTGCACCGTTCCAGCTAGCCTGGATCTAACACTGGTTTCCTACCGCGGATGTACTTTCCTGTACTGGAATAATATTAAGGGTTGTCTTTTTTTCCCCACGATGGAAAGCGGATCATGGGAATAGGTGCCCGCTCCCGGACCGTGTACAGGGTCAGGTACAGGGCAATAACAAACATAACCAGGTTGGACGACCACATGCCCACCGCCGCCGGCACCATATTACGGTCAGCCATTTTTTCCCCGCCCAGGAGCATCACATAATACAAAAGAAAAAATACAAAACTGAGGCTGGTGCTTACGGCGAAACCGCCCCGCTTGGCCATAACTCCCAGGGGTGCGCCCAGCAATACAAATAAAATACAGGCGAAGGGAAGGGAAAATTTCTTGTGGATTTCAACACCATATTTATTCCTGCTTTTCTGGTAGCTCTGCAGAAGGCTGAATTCATTTTTTATCTGCCGCTCCAGGCTCCGCAGCTGCCGTTCTTTTTTCCGTAAGCCGGCCTGGTTGAGGGTAGTGTCTTTCCTTATAGTTTCCCGGGCATTGGTTACTGCAGTATTGGCCATTTCTATGGTCCTGGGATGAATGCTGTCACCCAGGGTTCGGTAAAAAGCGCCGTGGAGGCGTTTTTTCACCACCTTCAGGCGCAGGTCATAACTCTCCTGTTTTTTCACCATCATGGGTACGGTCATTTCCCGGTCAGTGCGGCTGGAGGAATCGCGGCGGTTTAAAAGCAGGTCATCGGCTGGGATGGTAATGACATGGGTATCAAAAATGATGCGCCGGTAATTGGTGAAATCACCCACCTCCAGCTCGTGGATCTCGCCGTCGTAAAGGGTCAGTAGAAATGCGTCTGCCAGGGTGCCCAGAGTTCCGGAACTGGCCTGGATACTGGTCTGGGCCTCCTGCTTACCCTTGGAAAAAATGCGTACATCGGTCATTAATCCCCTGGACTTGCCGCCGATGATCATGCTGTAGTCCGGCAGGTTGTCCAGGAAAATTCCTGGTTCAATGTTCATGTCCGGGCGCTTGCGGTAGATGTCGCCAGATAGCAGCCGGGCCCGAAAATTCATTTCCGGCAGGATAAAATTATTAAAAAAAGTAAGTACCAGGGCGACCAGAACCCCAAACATCAGGGGAGAGCGGATGATAGACAAAAAACTGATCCCGGAAGAACGCATGGCGTTGATCTCATTATCTTCCGACAATCGACCGAAGGTCATCAGGCTGGCCAGCAGTACGGCCATGGGTACGGAAAGAGCGATGATCCAGGCCAGGTTCAAAAACAGGTATTCCAGGATAGTGCCTACGTCCAGGCCCTTGCCCAGGAAGCGGTCGATGGCCCGCAGCAGGAAATTGATGAAAAGCACGAAAGTAATCATCAGCAGGGAAAAAATAAAAGGAAGGATCGTTTCCCGCACCAGGTATTTAGACAATAGCCGCATGGTAGAAATTACAATCAGCAGGTGCTTGCGGTTCATGCGAAATTCTTTTAATTCGAAAATGATTTCCTGTAATTTCCGCGGCTTAATTTCAGAATATTCTGGATAAAGTTTGTATGGTGGGTGTAGCTCAGCTGGTTAGAGCACCTGGTTGTGGCCCAGGAGGCCGTGGGTTCAAGTCCCATCACTCACCCAAAAAGTATTTTCGGGGTGTAGCGTAGTCCGGTTAGCGCGCCTGCTTTGGGAGCAGGAG
>Ga0209753_1001283_pt1 | contig 10557 bp, 8 predicted proteins | sample METZYME_3_550m_FD_187550 | JGI IMG/M metagenome (GOLD analysis project Ga0209753, IMG submission 187550) | Marine microbial communities from oxygen minimum zone in mesopelagic equatorial Pacific - METZYME_3_550m (SPAdes) (version 2) | ecosystem: Environmental > Aquatic > Marine > Oceanic | place... | reverse complement strand
TTGAAAAACCTCATCATTGTATTTCGCTCCGGTGTTGATGATGGAAACACATTCAACCACCTTCCCCAGAGGAATTCCGCGCCCGAAATCACGGATATTTACTGATCCATTATCGATGCGAATGTCGATGCGCCTGCCATAACCCATGATAAATTCATCAATTGAGTTATCAACAATTTCTTTCAGTAGAACATATATTCCGTCACTGGGGTGGGATCCGTTGCCTAGACGCCCAATGTACATGCCAGGGCGCAAACGGATATGTTCGAGGGATGAAAGCGTGAGTATTTTGCTTTCGTCGTAAACGGTCTCTTTTAATGAGGTCATTGTCTATCCTTGACTGTTTTGCATTCCATGCTTTGACGCAACTCCAAAAGTTTGAGCTTGTGCCGGGAAAAACATGTGATTCCCTGCTAATTAACTATTAGTTTATGCAATCATCATGAAATAGTCAAAATACAGAGTGGTAAATTTTGTTGAAATATATTGATTCTAAATACATGTTTCAAATCCTTTCTGGTATAAAATAATACAGATTTTAACAAATGAATTACTTTTTTAATTAAGTTGCTATTGTGATTATAAATTTCTAAAGTAAATTCCAATGGCGAAAATGGTTTCGTCTTGAATAAGTTGTTTTGAACCAATGCTTGTTGGTACTTTGTTTCAAACAACTTAAATTTAGTCAATAGCATCTAACTAAATATGATATGTGAAAAGAGAGTCTTAGGACTTAAGCTGATGAGGTCTGTTCTGTAATGGTAACCACTTCCCAGTGTTTTCACAGAAATAATTCTTAATGTGATGTTATTTTAACATATGACAAAAGGAGAAACATGTATCATATGAAAAATTTTATGAGTGCTGTGCTCTTGTTGACGGTTTTTAGTTCACCAGCATTTGCCGGAAAGGCTGATGCTGACAGATGGATCAACAATGAATTCCAGCCATCAACTTTATCAAAATCGCAGCAGAGAGCGGAGATGGACTGGTTCATCAAAGCTGCTGCACCATTCAAGGGAATGGAAATCAACGTACTTTCGGAAACCATTCCGACTCACGAGTACGAGTCCAAAGTCTTGACAAAGGCATTTGAAGAAATCACAGGTATCAAGGTCAATCACCAACTACTTGGCGAAGGCGAAGTGGTACAGGCGGTTCAGACTCAGATGCAAACTGGGCGAAATCTGTATGATGCCTACATCAATGACTCTGATCTCATCGGCACGCACTCACGTCTACAATTGGCGGTCAATCTAACCGACTGGATGAACGGTGAGGGTAGTGACGTCACCCTACCGAGTTTGGACGTGGGCGACTTCATGGGCAAGTCATTCACTACCGGGCCGGACGGTAAGCTATATCAGTTACCGGACCAACAGTTTGCTAACCTTTACTGGTTTCGATACGACTGGTTCAACCGCCCGGAGCTGAAAGCCAAGTTCAAGAATATTTACAAATATGAGCTGGGTGTTCCAGTCAACTGGTCCGCTTACGAGGACATCGCGGAGTTTTTCTCGGTGCATGTCAAGGAGATCGATGGTGTGCGCATATATGGCCACATGGATTATGGCAAACGCGCTCCCGACCTCGGCTGGCGGATGACCGATGCCTGGTTGTCAATGGCGGGTGCGGGCAGCAAGGGCCTCCCCAACGGAGTTCCCGTCGATGAGTGGGGCATCCGCATGGAACCGGGTTCCTGCAATCCGGTCGGTGCCTCCGTTTCGCGTGGTGGTGCGGCCAACGGTCCAGCAGCAGTCTATGCCATCCGCAAGTGGGATGAGTGGCTGAGAAAGTATGCACCACCAGGAGCAGCCAGTTATGATTTTTATCAATCCCTGCCTGCTCTCTCAACTGGAAATGTGGCCCAGCAGATTTTCTGGTACACTGCGTTTACCTCATCAATGGTGGCTCCGAGGAGTGCTGGCAACAACACCGTTGACGCAAACGGTAACCCCTTATGGCGCATGGCCCCGTCGCCCCATGGACCTTATTGGGTAGATGGCATGAAGCTCGGCTATCAGGACGCTGGTTCATGGACTCTCTTCAAGTCCACACCTGTGGACCGTCGCAAAGCCGCCTGGCTTTTTGCTCAATTCACTGTCTCCAAGACCGTTTCGCTGAAGAAGACCCATGTCGGTCTGACCCCCATACGTGACAGTGACATCCGTCATGCCTCGTTCACGGAACGGGCATCGAAGCTCGGTGGATTGGTGGAATTCTACCGCTCTCCCGACCGTGTACGTTGGTCACCAACCGGGATCAATGTGCCGGATTATCCAAAACTGGCCCAGATTTGGTGGCAGCAAATCGGTGACGTCAATTCGGGTGCATTCACGCCACAACAGGCCATGGACCGTCTCGCTGCAGAGATGGATCAGGTTATGGCACGGATGCAAAAAGCCGATGAAGCTGCAAAAGTCTATGGTGGGTGTGGCCCACGACTCAACGAAGAGCGTGATCCCTCATACTGGCTGAACAAACCTGGTTCGCCAAAGGCTAAAGTCAACGAAAAGCCTCAGGGTGAAACGGTTGACTATGACGAGTTGGTGAAACGCTGGTCAAATTGATTTTCTTTCCGGAGTGATCCACTTGTCACTCTATGCGTTGGGAGGGTCGTAACGGCCCTCCCTTCTTAAGGTTTGATTTCTGTCCAGATTATTCATTGTCTTCTATTGTTGAAATGATAATGTACTAAATCAATCTTCCATTTAAAATGACCTTAGAATTTCAAAGTGTAAGTAAGAAGGTTTTCGAGGAAACCCACATTGCACCAACTTCCCTAAAGCTGGAACCAGAAGTATTCAATATCCTTCTGGGGCCAACTCTTTCTGGAAAAACCAGTCTAATGCGATTGATGGCCGGCTTGGACAAACCTTCTACTGGGAAGATATTTTTTGAAGGAGTGGATGTTACTAAACTACCGGTCCAGAAACGCAACGTAGCCATGGTTTACCAGCAGTTCATAAACTTTCCAAACATGTCTGTTTTCGACAACATTGCATCTCCGCTGAGGGTGCAAGGGTTGCCGGAAACCGAAATCAAAATGAAGGTGGGGAAGGTATCGGAACTGTTGAAATTGACGACTTTCCTCTTGCAGCGCCGACCGGCGGAACTGTCCGGAGGACAGCAGCAACGCACAGCACTGGCTCGCGCTCTTGTGAAGGAGGCGGAACTGGTTTTGCTCGATGAGCCCCTCGTGAATCTCGATTACAAACTGCGGGAAGAACTGCGCGAGGAACTTCCACATCTTTTCTCGGACACAGGCGCAACCGTGGTTTACGCCACCACGGAGCCTATGGAAGCACTGCTGCTTGGAGGATTCACCGCCACTTTGCGTGAAGGAGAAGTCACTCAGTTTGGCCCCACCCATCAGGTTTTCAGGAATCCCTTAGACTTGGAAACCGCAAAGGGATTTTCCGATCCACCTTTAAACACAATGCAAGTAGAAAAAAACGGCAAAAGCTTCCTGCTTGAAAACCAGGGGAAGTGGGATGTTGCCCAATATGCTTCAGTACCAGAAGGAACCTACACTCTTGGTTTTCGTCCCCATCATCTCCAATTGCATGCCACTGACGGAAATAATTTGAAACTGTCAGGTGAGGTTCTGGTAACAGAAATTAGCGGTTCGGAAAGTTTTATCCACCTGAAATCAGGCAACAATCGTTGGGTTTTGCATGCTCACGGCATTCACAATCTTCAGCCGGGAACACATGTTAAGATGTGTCTTTCACCAAATAACTGTTTTCTATTTGACTCAGAAGGTAACCGGGTATCTGGCATTTAATGGTTCATACCATGGCGGAGATTTCTTTGCAAAAGATCAGTCATAGCTATCAACGACTACCTAACGGTCGTGCAGACTATGCCTTGCGAAATGTTGATCTGACTTGTAGAAAAGGGGGAGCCTATGCCCTTTTGGGGCCATCGGGTTGTGGAAAGACAACCATATTGAACATTGTATCCGGGTTGCTGATGCCAACAGATGGAAAAGTACTCTTCGACGGTGAAGACGTCACAACACATCCTCCTGATCAGCGTAACATTGCCCAAGTGTTTCAATTCCCCGTTGTATACGACACAATGAGTGTTCATGACAATCTGGCATTTCCACTAAGGAACCGAAACATGGACCACCTGCAAATCGAGGAACGCGTTAAGGATGTTGCGGAAATGCTTGAATTGACCGATTCCCTGCATAAAAAAGCATCTGGCCTAACAGCAGATGGCAAGCAAAAGATTTCGCTGGGACGTGGTCTTGTGCGTCCCGACGTCAATGTAATGATGTTTGATGAGCCGCTGACGGTAATTGATCCACATCTCAAGTGGGAACTGAGGTCGAAGCTGAAACAGCTTCACAGACGTTTCGATTTCACAATGATCTATGTTACACATGATCAAACCGAAGCATTGACCTTTGCCGATGAAGTGGCGGTTATGTATGAAGGCGAGGTCGTTCAAGTTGGGACACCGGATGAACTCTTCGAAAGGCCCACGCACACATTTGTAGGACACTTTATCGGTTCGCCCGGAATGAATCTGCTTCCATGCGAGTTGGTTGATGGATATCCCTTGTTTTCCGGAAATCGGATCCAGCTCCCGTCTCCACTCCCTCCTGTTGAGCCGGACCAACGATTGGAAATAGGAATCCGACCGGAGTTCATCAAACTTGATCCCGAGGGATTCTTTGTCAATGTTAACAGAGTGGATGATGTTGGCCGCTATCGCATAATCAAAGCTGAATGCGGAGGGTCGTTGCTCAATGTTTATGTACCAGAAGGCGTGGCCATTCCGAGTGAGAATGTGCGGGTCTCCTTTGATCCAGAGCATACCCAGGTTTACTGCGAAGGTTGGCTGCACGAAAGGAAAGAGGCCGCATGATTGAGAAAGTCCAAAACCAAAAAGCTTGGCTCATGATCATGCCAGTCTTGTTGCTGGTTGCTTTCAATGCAATCATTCCTTTAATGACTGTGGTTAATTATTCCGTGCAGGAGACATTTGGCAACAATGTTTTCTTCTGGGAAGGGGTGAGGTGGTTTCAGGATGTTTTGCGTTCTGAACGTTTTCATGCATCTTTGCTACGTCAGTTGATCTTCACGTTTCTCATCTTGGGCATCGAAGTTCCACTCGGAGTGGCAATCGCACTGACCATGCCCCACCGTGGGATTGGTGTTTCGGTATGCTTGGTCTTCATGGCTCTGCCTCTGCTGATCCCCTGGAATGTCGTGGGGGCGATGTGGAACATCTTTGCCCTCCCGGACATAGGTTTGTTGGGACGGATGATAAACGGTTTGGGCATCAGTTACAATTTCACCCAACAACCCATCTCGGCTTGGGCGACTGTGATTGCGATGGATGTCTGGCACTGGACATCGCTGGTGGTGCTGCTCTGTTATGCCGGATTGAGGGCGATTCCCGATACCTTTTACCAAGCGGCAAAGATCGACGGCGCCTCAGGCTGGCAGGTGTTCCGGTACATTCAACTGCCTAAAATGAAACGGGTGTTGACAATCGCGATTTTGCTGCGGCTGATGGACAGTTTCATGGTTTACACCGAACCGTTCGTGCTCACGGGTGGTGGCCCCGGTAACAGCACAACCTTCCTGTCCATTGACTTAGTCAAGGTTGCCCTCGGCCAATTCGATCTCGGCCCAGCAGCTTCCATGTCACTGATCTACTTTTTGGTCGTCCTGCTGCTGTGCTGGGTCTTCTACACTTTAATGATGCGTAGCGAGGGTCAGCAATGAAACGGTTTGTTTGGCTCGCGCCTACCCTGTATATCCTGTTTTTGATGCTGCCCATCTATTGGCTCATCAACATGTCGTTTAAGACGACCAATGAAATTCTTGGCTCGTTCACTCTGTGGCCCAACGAGTTCACAGTTGAGAACTATGTGAAGATTTTCACGGACTCCACTTGGTACATGGGCTACGTCAATTCTTTGACTTACGTTCTCATCAATACCGTGATTTCGGTGGTGGTTGCCTTGCCCGCAGCCTATGCGTTTTCGCGCTACAAGTTTCTTGGTGACAAGCACCTTTTTTTCTGGCTGTTGACGAACCGCATGGCCCCTCCTGCTGTGTTTGCCCTGCCCTTTTTCCAATTCTATTCGGCGATGGAACTCTTTGATACCCATCTCGCCGTTGCCCTGTCCCACTGCCTGTTCAACATACCATTGGCCGTCTGGATTCTGGAAGGCTTCATGTCAGGAGTCCCCAAGGAGTTGGATGAAACAGCTTACATTGATGGCTATTCATTCTGGCGCTTCTTTGTGAAGATCTTTATTCCGGCCATAGCTGCGGGAATCGGAGTTGCTGCATTTTTCTGTTTCATGTTTTCCTGGGTGGAACTGCTGCTTGCGAAAACACTAACTTCGGTTGAGGCGAAACCAATTGCGGCCACCATGACGCGGACCGTCAGCACGGCGGGATATGAGTTGGGGTTGTTGTCCGCTGCGGGTACACTGACCATCATCCCCGGAGCGTTCGTGATCTACTTTGTCCGGAACTATATTGCTAAAGGCTTTGCTTTGGGGAGAGTGTGAGTCATGTTTTTATCGTGGATGGCGTGGACCTGGCAAACGGCCACTTTCTTTATCGTAATATTATTGTTGATATGTTTGATGATAATTTGGGAGTACTTCAGTCCTGGAGGTGCACCCCGTAAAGGTATTCTAGGTTTATATACTACACGTGGGGACCGATTATTTATATCACTTCTTGGAAGTGGTTTTATTCACATGGCTTGGCTTGGACTTCTTGACATTTCTTTATGGGGCGCTTTGGTTCTTTCTATCTTCTATGCTATTGCTGTTTTCAAGTGGGTTTAAATCCAATTTCAGCATACTGAACTATCTATTCTATAAGAATAAAAATCTGTCAGAGGAGGTGCAACATTTCTGTCTAAAGAATTAATTGGATGTTTTCAGAAGCATAGTTTTTGTAATAATATTGAATGGACTTAAGAGATAAAACTATAAATAAATTAGAGCATAACAGGTATGATGTACTAATCATTGGTGGAGGAATTAACGGTGCAGTTGCTGCAGCTTCACTTGCTGCACGAGGAGGACAAGTGGCTTTAGTGGATAAAGGTGACTTTGCTTGTCTCACCAGTCAAAATTCCTCAAATCTCGTATGGGGCGGGATAAAGTACATGGAGTCATTTGAGTTTCCCCTTGTGAGAAAACTTTGCAAGTCCCGTAACCATCTCCTACGTTCATATCCTTCCGCGATTAAAGAAATCCGATTTTACACAAATCTTGATAGAGGATTTCGTCATTCCTCCCATATTCTTTATTTTGCTTCACTGCTTTACTGGGGAATCGGAAATTTCATTACACGTGCGCCTCGTTTCCTGACTCCTCTTCAAATTAATCAGGAAGAGCCTCTGGTTAACACAAACAACAGCATTGGGGGAGTTGAATATTCTGACGCTTATCTTTACGACAATGATGCGCGATTTGTCTTTAATTTTATAGGTTCTGCTCTTGACAACAACTGTGAAGCAGTCAATTACGTGGAATCCCTGGGAAGTAAGCAGAATACAAATGGTGAGTGGTTGACTAAACTTCGTAATAACAGGAGTAACGAGGAATTTGAGATACATAGTAAAATTGTCATTAATGCCTGTGGACCATATGTGGACCAGCAAAATCAACTCTCTGATCAAACAACTTTACACCACCATGTCTTTTCAAAAGGAATTCATCTGATTGTTCCTAAAATCACTGAAAATGAAAGAGTGCTTACTTTTTTTGCTGATGACGGACGTTTGTTTTTCGTTATACCGATGGGAGGGCGGACGATGATCGGTACAACGGATACCCGTGTTTCTTCACCGGATACAAAGGTTACTCCGGAAGATCGGCAATTTGTTCTGGATAATATAAACAAACGTCTGGATTTACCCCAACCTTTGAATGAAGGCGATATTATTTCTGAACGTTGCGGAGTGCGACCATTAGTGGTGGCAACCGGGGAGAAAAATAACAGTGATGAAGACTGGACCAAACTCTCGCGTAAACACGAGATTGATGTCAACTATGAGAAACGACACATAAGTATATTTGGGGGAAAACTTACAGACTGTATCAATGTTGGTGAAGAAATATGTGAGACTGTTAAACAATTGGGATTATCCCTTCCGAAACAAAATCATAAATGGTACGGAGAACCGGACGAGAAAATACATGATGAGTACCTTAATAATGTTCATTCCATCAAACTGGATGAATTAACTTCTATCGGAGCTTCTGAAGCGCTATCCACACGTCTTTGGCGACGCTACGGCACGCAGGCTTTCGGTCTACTGGAAAACATCCGGGAGAATCGGGATATAGCGGAACCTTTGATAGAGGGCACTGATTATGTAAGATGCGAACTGACTGAGGCTGCTGAACGCGAAATGATCGTTACTCTGGAAGATTTTTTAAGACGACGCTCCAAGCTGGCTTTGGTGACCCGCCACGAAGACCTGAAAAATTCACAAGGTCTCAAGGAGGCCTGTGAAATATTATTTGGTGAAGAAGCACCGCAACGCTGGGAGGAATATTTTGGCGAACGGTTCTGAAAAGGGAAAAATGTTCCAGGCAAATATTTGTGTGTCAAAGTAAATATCGTTAATGACGTGCCGTAAATTGTAAATTCCAGGATTTAAAAATTGAATCGGATGAACAGTTATTGGCCTTTATGCAGCCAGTTTTTCATTCCACACCGAAAAATCCACATTTGCCAAAGAATTGATTTCTTTCTGTAATTCCAGGGAAAATTTCAATCTGACTTTAGTAAAGATACACTCCATCAAAAATTTTAGTACACATCATTAATTCCTGCTTATTTTACTGGAATTGTCATGTCATCAGTTTCATATTAAAATTTAATTTCGTTAAAGGCGATAAAATAAAATAATTCATGATTCTTGCATTACTTTTCGTTGTTTAGTTCAGCGGTTAAAAAACTGCCTAGTTAAGTTCTTTGGTCCGGGCAGTGAATATATTTTTCTGTAAAAGGATCTGACAGAAAAAACACCGCATTTTGCATTTATGTGCATGTTAATTAAGGAGATACTATGAAAAGTAATACAAAAATAGTGAAATCCTATGTTAGCCATGAAGAAGTTCAGTCGGCAATGGAGCAGTTCCTTGCACGTGGCGGTAAAATTACCAAAGTTGAAGACCCATGCCAGGAAATATTGCTCAAGCGTGATATGGGCGAGGAAAATATGAACGACATAGACCCTCATGCAGCAAATCCATCCAGCAACGGACTGGGCGATATTGGCAGCCTTCTACAACAAGAAATGCAATCTGAACACAAGGAAGCATAAATTCGGGAAGCCGGATGTTGTATGCATTCCGGCTTTGCATTCTGCTTTTTATTCAATTAACCTGCGTTTTTTCCGAAAAACTTAAAGCAGGACATTGAAACTGGTTTTCCATCATTGATCCGTTTGTACCACTGAGGAAATCCTCAATTGTGGTCTCAAGTGGAAAGGCATTCCTTATACTAGCTCACCTTAGTTTATTTCTTACTCAAAACCAGATTGTTTTTAATAACTTAAATGAATTCTGTTATTTTTAAATCAGTTCGGAATACAGTATTTGACGCTTACGGAACGCTTTTTGATATTCATTCCGCGGCTTCTCGATATCAAGCGAGACTGGGTGAACAGGCACAGGCCGTATCAGCATTGTGGCGTACCAAACAGCTTGAATACACCTGGCTGCGAAGTTTGATGCAGCGCTACGTGGATTTCTGGAAAGTTACTCAGGACGCCCTTGATTATGCCCTCGATTCGCACGGGATTGATAATAACAGTTTACGGAAAGACCTGCTGAGTGCTTACCACGAATTATCCTGCTATCCTGAAGTTCCGGATACCCTGAACAAAATAAAGCAGATGGGATTGGGTACTGCCATTCTTTCCAATGGTTCTCCGGAAATGCTGGAAGCAGGAGTCAGCAACAGTAATCTGGGAAAGGTTCTTGATTCGATCATTTCAGTTGACACCATTGAAATTTTCAAACCCTCACCAATAGTTTATCAGCTAGCCACTGATCAGCTTGGCTGCAATCCTGAAGAAATACTTTTCTTTTCCTCGAATGCCTGGGATGTTTCCGGAGCAGCAACTTTTGGTTTTCAGACAGTGTGGGTCAACCGATTTGCGCAAGCTCCGGAACGGCTCCCCGGAACTCCCGTTATGGAAATTAAGACTCTTGATGCTGTTCTGGAATAATTTCCTTCATGAAGGGTTGTTTAAAATTTTCTGATTTTTGAAAATATTCAACAGTAATATTGAATGTAATCAAGTAAACTCTTACTTTCCGGGCTTATTTCAGTATATTACTTAATTAATCCTGCTGCAGATCATTTTTAATTGGCACAATGGAAATCAGATATTCCGCCAGTGCGTCCAAATCTTCCGGTAGAAGATACTGGTAACCATGCTCAATAACCTCTGACATCAGGCCCTGAGTATCATCTCCGTCCGGCTTCATTCCTGTTTCTAAGAAATAGCTGATATCAACCCTGCTCCAGTCACCGATTCCAGTTTTTT
>Ga0209753_1001281_pt1 | contig 10566 bp, 8 predicted proteins | sample METZYME_3_550m_FD_187550 | JGI IMG/M metagenome (GOLD analysis project Ga0209753, IMG submission 187550) | Marine microbial communities from oxygen minimum zone in mesopelagic equatorial Pacific - METZYME_3_550m (SPAdes) (version 2) | ecosystem: Environmental > Aquatic > Marine > Oceanic | place... | reverse complement strand
ATTCATAGAAAAATTTAGCTTCTCAAGTTTTTTAAATTTCAAAACACAATTTGCAAAAGGATTCAAGTACACTAATGCCTCTGAAGAAATTGAAATCAGAGAAGAAACAACAAGGTTTTTGTCGCCAGCATACTTACAAATTGGTGTAGGAGTGTATTGGAAAGAAGATAATTCCTTATGGGTTAATATGGCTCCTATAACTGGGAGACTAATATTGGCTAGCAAAAAATTTACAAATGATCTAGAAGAAGGCGAAGAGTATTTTGGGGTCCCAAAAGGTGAAATTTCTAGGTTTGAATTAGGAGCCTCAGTAAGTGCCTTTTATAAATTTGAAGTAATTGAAAACATACAGCTTGAACAACGAATTAATCTATATTCAGATTATTTAGAACAAGCCGAGAATATTGATGTAGACTATACAATAACTGCATTTATGAAAATCAATGATTATTTGTCAACTAATCTAATAATACAATGCTTATATGATGATAATGCTATAAAAAAAGTTCAACTAAGAGAAGTGTTTGGACTGGCAATTAATCTTAATTTACTAGAATTACCAAGCTTTAAGTAGAACTCATAAATAATTGGAAAATTAATCTACTATAAACATTGTGATGCTTTCTATTAGGCCTTGCTTTAGTTCAAGATTTGGATCTCCATAAGTCCGCAGATTTAGAAATCTGTGAGCTTCTGCTTCTTTTAAAATATGATTCATTCCTTCAATTATTACTAGCTCTGAATTAGAATTAGCAGCTGCTAATTTTTTTGCATCCTCAACTTGAATTTGAATGTCTGTTGTCCCTTGAACAATCAGAACAGGGTTTTGAACTTTTGAAATTTCAATGACTGGGTCGTATTTAAAGCATGAAATTAAATACGGTTGTATGCTTGGTCGAAAAAGCGCGTTAATCAATGGGGGGACACTGTCTACTGTTTTGCCTTTTTCAAGTTGTTCTATAATTGGAAGAGACATGGATAGAATGTATGCGGGTTGATCTGCAAGCTGCCTTCTTAGGGTTGCCTGCATTGAAAATCCTGGGCCTGCAAGTGAAATAAACTTGTCTGGGATTACAGTTTGAGAGGCTATCATCCCAATTAAGGATCCTTCACTATGACCTAAGATTATAAAAGAGCTAAACCTTGAATCATCTTTAAGAAGTGAATGCCATTGCTGAACATCTCTAATATAATCCTCAAATCTTAAATCTTCCTCTCCTCCTTTGAAAGCTGCCGCGCTTGCACCAATACCTCTTTTATCAAATCTTAGTGAAGCTATATTATTGTCATAAAGTCCTTGAGCAAGCATTTTTAAGGAATTGTTTTTTAAAGAACCGGAATTACCATCTCTGTCTGTAGGTCCAGATCCGGCAATAATTAAAACAAGCGGGATATTTTCTTTTGGGGGTAAAAGTAAAGTTCCCTCAATATTCCCAGTAGGTGTTTCTAAAACAACTATTTCTTCTTGAGCTAAAACAAAAACTCCGGTAAACAAAAAATAAAATAAAACTAATAATTGTTTCATAAGCCTAAAGTTAAATAAAAGTGTTCGTGGGTATTTATTTATTTTATTCTTTTTTAAATTCTTTAGGAAATTTTTTGAATAGGATCTTTCCATTATTCTCTTTTATCTCTTCCCATGAACTTACATTAAAGTCAATGACAATCATTCCTGTTGTTGGCAAATTCCATAGGTTTAAATCTGTCAATAAATTCACGAAATTTGTTAATCCTGGATTATGAGCAATTATCATTGCTGAACTCAAAGTATTATTATAAGCCCTTATTGCCTGTAAAAGATCTTCAGAGGAAACATGATAGAGCTGATCGTCATAATTTTGTTTATTTATATTTATTTTTTCTAAAAAATATACAGCCGTTTCTCTTGTTCTTTTAGAAGAACTACAGTGGAGAAAATCTATATTTCTAACAACACTTGATAAATAGTTGGAAATTAATTTTGCATCAATATTCCCTCTTTTGTTTAATGGCCTTTCATGGTCTGAAAGATTTGCATTCTTCCAAGAAGATTTACTGTGTCTAATGATAAATAGTGTTTTCAAATAGTAATACTCATTCCGATCTGAAGTAAAATTAACTCTTTCCCATTATTAGAAAATTTTTCTACAGCCCTATTTTGATCAATTTCAATAAAGCTAAAAGTGTCAAAATGACATCCTAGTACTTTGTCGCATTCTACAAAATCACTTGCAACAATAGCGTCATCAATCCCCATTGTAAAATTATCCCCAATGGGCAGAACAGCTAAATCCAGCTTAAATTCGCTTGCAATTAGTTTCATGTCATATGTAAGCGCAGTATCGCCTGCTATATAAATAATTTTGTTATCCGTCGAGAGAACAAATCCTCCAGGCTGGCCGCCATATGATCCGTCAGGGAATGATGAAGTATGAATAGCATTTACGTATTTTAATTCGCCAAAATCAAAAGTCCATTTTCCTCCATGATTCATTGGATGTCCATTTAATCCCTTGTTTTGAAAATGTGAAACTATTTCAAAATTTGAAATAATTAAAGAATCGTTGGCTTTTGCTATTTTCTCAACATCTAGTATATGATCTTGATGAGCATGGGTTAATAAAATAGCCTGTGGATTTAAATCTTGAATATTTATTGAGCTTGCTTTAGGGTTCCCAGAAATAAATGGATCTACCAATATATTATGTGTAGATGTTTTTATATATAAAGCAGCATGTCCTAAAAATTGAATTTCCATAATTGATCAGAGTTGAAAATTGTTAAATAAATTTAAAATGAGCCGTAAAGTGTCTTAAATATTTTGGTTCTTTTACTATTTTTATTCCTTTTGCTTTTATCTTCTCCTTCTTAATTTGTTCAAAGACCTCAATAACATAATCTATATGGCTTTGTGTGTAAACTCTCCTTGGAATAGCTAATCTAACCAGCTCCATTGGCGCATAAATTCGTTTTCCATTTTCTTCTTTTTTCCCAAACATCACTGATCCTATTTCTGAACTGCGTATTCCTCCTTTTAAATACAAATTACAAACAAGTGCTTGTCCTGGGTATTGATCAACTGGAATATGACTATATAAAGATTTTGCATCAATATAAACAGCATGTCCTCCCACGGGCAACATTATTGGAATTCCCATTTGAACTAGTTTTTTCCCCAAATATGTTGTACTAGCAATTCTATATTGTAAATAGTCAGGGTCAAATACTTCCTCTAATCCAATTGCAATGGCCTCCATGTCTCTACCAGTGATTCCTCCGTATGTAATAAATCCTTCAGTAATAATTAACTCGTTTCTACATTGTTCAGTTAGTTTTTGGCTATTCAACGCTAGGAATCCCCCCATGTTGACAATTCCGTCCTTTTTTGCGCTCATTGTGCATCCGTCTGCTAAAGCAAACATTTCTTGAGCAATTTCTTTATACGTGTGATTTTTATATTCTTTTTCTCTTTTCTTAATGAAATATGCATTTTCTGCAATTCTGCAGGCGTCTATTATTAATGGAATATTGTGTTTTTTGCAAATCTCACTAACCTCTCTTGTATTTTTCATGCTTACCGGCTGTCCTCCTCCGCTATTATTGGTGACTGTTAAAATTACCCCCGCTACATTTTCTTGGTGTTTATCTTTAATTGTTGAGGTAAGTTTCGAAACATTCATGTTCCCCTTGAAAGGATGTTTTACAGAAGGCTTTTTGCCAATTTCAGTAGGACAGTCTATAGCTTCCGCATTGGAAAACTCAATATTAGCTCTAGTTGTATCAAAATGGGTGTTGCTTATAAAAGTTTTTCCCTTTCCGCCCATACATCCATATAATATTCTTTCAGCAGCTCTTCCTTGATGTGTTGGTAATACATGCTTATATCCTGTCAAATCCTTTATAGTACTCTCCATTTTTTTCCAGCTTTTTGCTCCCGCATAAGATTCGTCACCAATCATCATGCCTGACCATTGTTTTGAGCTCATAGCTGCTATTCCGCTATCAGTAAGTAAATCAATAATAACATCATCTGCTTTTAATAAAAAAAGATTGTATTTAGCTTCTTTAATAAATTTTTCTCTTTCCTTTTCAGTAGTCATTCTAATAGATTCTACCATTTTTATTCTAAAAGGCTCAATTATAGTTTTATATTTCATCTTCTTTTAATCTAAGTAGAATTATTCTTAATAAAGTTATGAAAATTATGGAGAGATGGATTAAAATGGGAAAATATAGATATATAAAACCAACTCATTTTATTTTTGACAATTATAATGGTGAAGATGAGATCCTTTTCTTAAAATCTGTCCTCATTAGCACCCATGAATTAGGGTCAAGTATAATATTCTCTGGTTCAGCCTCCACTTTTATTTTAAAAACAGTTGATTTTTCTTTTACTTGAATTCGTTCAATTTGTTGATGCTGTTCTCCTTTAAAATTGATTCCAAGTTCAATTGGCATTTCAAACAAGCTACCATCAGTTTGCGCTTGGTTAAGGGTAATTAAAACTTGCTGCTCCTTATAGTCATATTTCCAATTCCCAGAAAGCTCTAAGGCGCCAGGCTTATATAACCATTGTTGAAAAAAGACAGTTAGGTTTTGACCTGATACTTCCTCCATTATACTTTTAAAATCATTAGTTGTAGCGTTGGAGTCCTTGTATTTCTGATAATATATTTGTATCCCCTTCCAGAAATTTTCAGTACCGACAAGCCCTCGTAGCATGTGTAAAATCCAACTTCCTTTTTGATACGTTTGTGAGCTAGTGACATTTTTCATGTTTTTTAAATTGTCATGAATAATCCGGTAATCAGGATTTTTTTCATAAAAAGTGTTTACCCTTTCTTGACTTGATTTAAGTCCTTCCAAGAAAACATCGTGTCCGTATTCATGCTCAATAAAAAGCAAAGTAAAATAGGTGGCAAACCCTTCGCTTAACCAAACATCATCCCAGTCATATTCGGTTACAGCATTGCCAAACCATTGATGTGCAATTTCATGAATAACTACATTCCTCCATCTAATGCTTCTATTTCCAGTGACTGAGTTATCTCCATAGAAAATTGCGGTTGCAGCTTCCATTCCCCCTCCCACACTGTTAGATTGTATATTTGCTAATTTCTCATACGAAAAAGGCCCAACATAATTGCTGTAAAATTCTAGAACCTTCTTTGTAGGCTCAGCAAAATCATAAAAACCAGCATCTCTGTCTTGACGATATACCCAAGTTTCAATTGATTTTCCGTCAAATGTATCTACATATTGAACAGCAAAGTCTGCAGCGCCAAGTACAAATAGCCATGAAGCAATTGGAACAGATTGTTTCCAATGTGTGAGTCGTTTTCCATTAGAAAGATTAGTTTCTTCAACTTTTAATCCGTTAGAAACTACTTGATAATGATTTGGAGCCGTTACTATAAATTCACACATGGCCTTATCGTATGGATGATCGATAGTGGCAAGCCAATTCCGTGCCTTGTTTGGCCAATTGTCACTAAAAAAAGTACGATCTCCATATTTATTCTTACCAATTTTAAGTCCACTAGAAGGAATTCCTTTATATACTATAATAAATTCGCTTCGTTGGTTAAGCGAAGAAGGAGAGGGAAGTTTTATATTCAAAACATCATTTTCATGACTATAGCTCAATGCTCTTCCGTTTGATGAAACACGACTAACAACCATGCCCTTGTTATTTAGTTCTTGGGAAGCATTTACTAAGTCCAATCTTAAATTTTTAACTCCAGCGCCAAGAAAACGAACATCAATAGTTAAATCACAGACAATCTCATCGGTTTCATCAGATAGTTCAATTTTAAATGCATAATTAATGGCATCAATCTTTGGGTTTTTAGGATAATCATCTGTAAAAGTAAATGCTATAGCAAAGTTACTTGTAACCATTAATAAACAAATCAGTACTAGTATTCTATTTTTTAATATTCTCATAATATTTAGATTGTAAACAGTATAATTACAAATTAATCTTTAAGAGGCAGGGATTTTACCGGACGAAATTCGGTCAGCCCTATTTCTTTAATCGTTCGTTCTACATCATCTATTTTTGATGGTACAAAATCACTCAGGTTTTCAACTCCAGTTTTTGTTACAACAGCAACATCTTCTATACGAATATAGTGTCTCTCCTCTGGAATCCATATCATTGGGTCGATTGTAAAGACCATGCCTTCTTTTAAGGTAACGCCATGAACTCTTCCCACATCATGTACTGCCATGCCCACTGGATGTTGAAAATGTCCTCTAAATGTGAGTCCATTTTGTACAGCTTTTAAATGTGCTGGCTTCACAAAAGATTTACCAATTAAGTATTCTTTCATATCTAAAGCAGCCTTATTAAGTACTTCATTTGAAGTAATCCCCGGCTTGATATAACGGAATAAAGCATCTCTATAAGCCACAATAAAATTGTACAGTGCTGCCTGTTTTTTATTAAATTTTCCGTTTACAGGCCAAATTCTCGTCACATCGCTTGTATAATAATGGTAATCTGGTGCATAGTCCATAAGTACTAAATCCCCGTCCTTCAATACATCTCTTTTATGGAAATAGTGCCCCATATAAGCGTTTGTTCCTCCTCCAATAATGGAAGGGTAGCCATCTCCTTGTGCGCCATACAGATAGAAAATATACTTTGCAGCTGCATCCAGTTGGTATTCATAAACTCCAGGGCTAGTAGACCTCATAGCTTCCATAATTGCCAAACCAGCTATTTCAGTTGCATTACGAATTATTTCAATTTCTTTTGGACTTTTTATCAATCGCATAGCATCTAAAATTGGAGAGAGATCTCGAATTTCAAATTGTGGAAATCGTTCCATTATCAATTTTTTGAATCGAGTCTCTCTTGTGGACTGCGAATCCCATGGATCAGAAGCTGCTCTAGCTTGTCCATGCAAAATTTCGTCTCGACTATCGTTTCCTATTTCTGCAGGGCTCAGAGGAGTATATAAGTATGGGGCTCCTCTATTTATCAGCCCCGTACCTACCAAATCATTTGATAAAGATCCATATCCCCGAACACGTTCTACTCCAGTAAGTTTCTTAACCAAATCAGCATCTTCAGCAGATAGTATTTTGCCTTGACTGCTTTCTCTTACTTTATCTCTATTTGGTAAATAAATAGTACTTGTTTTGGTTCTTCCGTTGAGTAATAAATAGGCATGTTCTGATTCTAGTCCACACAAATAGTAAAATGTATTCGTCTGTCGAAATACCTTAAAACCTTTTATGCTTGCAGCTCCCTGAATCAAGGCAATAGAATTATTCCCTATAGCTTCAAATATTTGTGATCTCCTTTCTTGAAAATCAACAATCGAAAAGTCAGTTTGATAATAATGTTGTTCCTGCGCAAAACTTGTTGACTGCATTACAAATAATAAACATACAGTGAAAAATGATGCCTTTCTAAATATCATAATGTCTAATTTGGTTGGTTAATTTTGATCCTTTCTTGGTAAGCCCAAGATTTATAACAATTTAAGGATAAATTTTAATTTATGGCAACCAACCTAGAGCCCCTATTCAATTTCTACCATTTAAGGCTGACTTAAACATTATTAAAGAAGTATAAATTATAACCACAATTACCACCCATCTAAGTGTATTGAGCGGCAATGATTTTACCAAAAATGCAGCAATTAATACAGCAATAATTCCCGGGATTGCCATAGATACAGAAGCCTTTCTGTTATAAGCCCCTTCTTTAATGAATTTTGCAGAGGCTGGTGGCATTAAAAAAGCACAGGAACCCATCATGATAGGAAATGCGACCAAAGGGGACATCCCTAAAGCATAAACTAAAGCCATACAAGGAGCATACAGCCCAATTCCTACAGTCATAAAAGCGCCAAGAACAAAGTTGATCCCAATTGCTAAGGCTAATTTCAATCCGGTTAAGCCAATAGCTTCCCCTCCTCCTTGTATCCAATGCATTTGCCCAGATAGCATAAAAAAAGCGGTAACTAGTAGGGCAAATCCCATGGTTAGCTGAATTTTCCTTACAGGAAGCTTTGCAACTATTCCAGCACCAAGAATAGCTCCTGCTGCTGCTGATAGCAACATAGATATTAGAGTAATGGCTTCTACTTCAATAATTTGAATAAAAATCAAGGCTTGGATTAAAACTGGAATTGTGTTCGACACATTCAATGTTCCAGGCAAAACCCTGTCTTCTGTTTGTTTTGTAAATTTTAACAATGCCGTTTGTGGGGCAAAAGCTCCAATACCAAGAACATCAAAAAAATTAACAACGAACCCTATTAAAGCTGTTTTCACAACACTAATATTTTCCAAAACTTTTTGATGTTTAATAACATCGTTGCTTAGAACGTATATGAAAAATATTGATAATATAATAAGAGCAATCCAAATAGCTGTAATCATAATTCTTGGAATTCTAATAAAATTAATTCATAAATCTATATTTGATTTAGGCAGTAACTATAGTGTTTTTTAACGCTAATTTTTCTTTTATAGAACAAGCAGTGTTTGTCGTTGCAAGTCCGCCCTTTCCCGTACATTTAACACAAGTAGGCATTTGGTCACTAACTGAAGAAACCGTTTTGAGAACTTCATTTAAAGGGATAAGAGCGTTATACCCAGCACAAGACATTGTTGCTGATGAAAGCGCATTTACAGCTGCACTTACATTTTTTCCCAAACAAGGCGCTTCAACACGATCTGCTATTGGGTCGCAAACCAATCCAATCATATTTTGAATTGCCATAGAGGCTGCATCGACAGCCTGTCTCGCTGTTCCTCCAAATAATTGAACTATTCCAGCAGCTGCCATGCCTGCTGATGCTCCACATTCAACTTGACATCCATGTTCCTCAGCAGAGAACCCTGGTCCCATAGCAAAATAAGCGCCAATAATTCCTGTGGCAAAATACGCCCTAATCAATTCTTCATGAGTTGCATCTATGTCATCTGCTACCGCCCTCAATACTCCGCCTACAACACCACAAGAACCAGCTGTTGGATTTGCAACAACAACTTCCATAGCACTTTTCGACTCCATAATTGCTGATACATTCGCTATAATTTGATTTATAATAGATTTTTGTAAAATTTTATTGCCTTTTTTTGCCTTATTTATTAAATGAGATTGCTGCGGCAAAATTCGATCTTCATACGTCGTTCCTTCTAAACCTGTTTTAATACTATTCTCTATAATACTAACAATATTCTTCATTCTATCAATGACAGCAGAATCTTCTAATCCACTCTGGCATTGTTCGTAAATTAATCCCAGTGCCCCCAAATCTAGATCTTCCTTTTCAGCAAATTCTAAAAGTGACGCAACCGAAGTAAATGGCAGCTCTGATTCATTGCCTGCAACAATTGGCAGGACTGGTTTTGTAATAATCAATTCATCAAAGCTCACTGCACTTCTCAATTTTTCAATTGTTTCGTCAAAGACTTCATTTGAGAATTTTATATTTATTAGTCGTCTATCACTGTTAAATGATTCAACAATAGATTTGCTTTGCGGTAATATTGCTTGAATCTCTTCTAAAGTCATTTCCTTTGAACTATTAAAAAGAAATAGCTCATAAAAATCTCCACAAATATTAACTTCAAAGCCATCAATATTTTGAATTTCGAAGGATCCTCCACCTATGGATATAGCCACTGCTTGGGTATTTTTTCCATTAATACCTTCTAGCGATAAGCGAAACGTATTTACATGATTTGTTTTAAATGAATTTATTTCATAATGTATAGAAATACCTAGTTCATTGGCAACTACTTCGGTGTTTTTCATTCGGTCATCAGTGATTTCTAACCCTAACAGCCCTCCTTCTATACCAAGCGATGCTCCTTGTTCTCTATAGTTAGATGCCCACGCACCATCTTTATCAAAGTCAATAATTGCTTTTTTAAGAGGCTCGTTTAAAATGTCCATACAAATTTTAGCAGCACGCCATGATGCAGCTGTGTGTGAACTTGATGGGCCTCGCATTATTGGTCCAATGACATCATTAAAAATTCCCGGTCTTTTTTCCATCATCTATGCTGTTAAATTAACGATACTGCTATTATTACTCAATCACTGAAAGTTTCTTTTTTAAAATTCCTTCAGAGCTTTCAAATAGTAAATTGTACTCTCCTTTGTCTAAATATTTTTTGTAATGTATATAATAAGGCAAGTTACTGATTTCTTCCCTTATAGTAAGGTCCCATCTATATTGATTAAGCCCCTTTCTGCCCTTTATTGACTTCGTCCAAATAAGTGAATCAGTTGTATTTGTTATTCTTAAAATAATATTTTCTGTCTTATTTAACCAAAAGGTAATTGGAAGCTTTTGTACTGATTTTTCATCTACATCTTTATGTGTATCTCTTAAATCCGGATATTTTGCTGATTCAACTTCATAAAGATAATTTAATGTGTCCTTTGTTGTAATCTGATGATAAAATGGCTTAAGATTTGTTTTATAAATACCGCGCCCATGAGTTGCAATAATCATGTCTTTTGATTTTGTTTCAATAGCTATATCTGCGATACTGATATCAGGCAATGCTACTCCAAAATAAGACCAATTTTCACCTCTGTTCGTCGAA
>Ga0209753_1001278_pt1 | contig 10571 bp, 9 predicted proteins | sample METZYME_3_550m_FD_187550 | JGI IMG/M metagenome (GOLD analysis project Ga0209753, IMG submission 187550) | Marine microbial communities from oxygen minimum zone in mesopelagic equatorial Pacific - METZYME_3_550m (SPAdes) (version 2) | ecosystem: Environmental > Aquatic > Marine > Oceanic | place... | reverse complement strand
CAGTAACGGGGACCTACAAAATATCTGTATGGGGAGCTCAAGGAGGGCCTCAAAAGGGTAACGCTGATGATGATGTTTCTAAAGGTGGAAAAGGTGCTATTTTGAGTGGAGATTTCAGTCTAACTCAGAATTGGGTTTTAAAAATAATTGTTGGTCAAAGAGGTACAGACAGTGGTGGTGGCGGAGGTACATTTGTGGCTAAATCTGATAATACGGCATTAATTGTTGCTGGTGGAGGGGCTGCAGATTGTGGTAGTTGTGGTACTCAGACAGATGCCGTAACCTCGGAAGGGGATGGTAACGGAGGTAGCGCTAGTTGTGGTTCTGGTGGTGGTGGATTTAATGGTAATGGGACGACTGGTTCTTATGGAACAGGAGGTCTTGCATTTGTTAATGGTGGAACTGGTGGAAGTCCTGGAGGTAGTGTTAGTCCGGGCGGATTTGGTGGTGGTGGTGGTGCCAGTAATTGCTGTACAGGTGGAGGCGGTGGTTATACAGGAGGTTCTGGCGATAGCAGTTGTGGGTCCAATGGTGGATATTCTTATAATAATGCTGCAGCAAATAAGACAAGTAGCGTATCGAATACTTTGCATGGAAAAGTAACGATTGTATTCCAGGAGTAGTTATTGCACTTGCCAAATTGAGTGGATTTTTGTTTATAGACATTTATTACCTTTCCATTTGTCAGAAACACATAATCCTGTAAATTCGCGGGCCTTTTTAATAAGTAAAAATAAATAATATATATAATTGAGGAATATATTTTGAGTCGCATATGTGATGTAACTGGTAAGAAACCGATGTTCGGGAACAATGTGAGCCATGCTAACAACAAGACCCGTCGCCGTTTCAATATCAACCTCCAGAAAAAGCGTTTCTGGCTGGCGGATGAAAGCCGCTATGTTACTCTTAATGTTTCTACCCAGGGATTGCGCCTGATCGATAAGAAAGGCATTCGCCGGGTGGTCAATGAATTACGGGCCCAGGGGAAGAAGATCTAAACTCCGTTTAATAATTTTAGTGATAATAAAACAGCCCTCTATCGAGGGCTGTTTTATTTTAGCTTCACTTGCTACCAGTGACAGCTGCACCTAAGCCAACCAGCAGCTGCCTCTAATTATACTGTGTACGTCTAGCTTGTTACTGTACTCCGGTTAATCCTGCTGCCGGCGGATAAAGGCCGGTACATCCAGGTCTTCGCCATATATCGCCGTGTTTGTATCATCAAATTTGAAGGATGGTTTTGGTGCTTCCGGCTGCAGTGTTTCAGCGGGCAGCGTTGCCGGTTCCTGTTGCTGGGCGAATACCGGTGAATTGATCTCTTCCTGTATTTCCCGTGTTTGGCGCTGTGTTGGTACGATATTCTGTTCCACTGCCGGTTCGCTATCAGCGATGTGCTGTCCCTGGTTGAAACCAGTAGCGATAACCGTTACGCGGATCTCATCACCAAGGGAGGGGTCGATAACAGCACCAAAGATGATATTGGCATCTTTTCCTGCTTCTTCAAATACGATGTTGGTCGCAGCATCCACTTCCAGTAGGGTCAGATCCGGACTGCCCGTAATATTCACCAGGACGCCCTGGGCACCACTGATGGAGGCATTATCCAGCAAGGGGCTGGAAATTGCTTGCTGGGCGGCCAGTACAGCCCGTTCTTCACCTTGGGCCACACCGGTACCCATGATCGCTTCGCCCATCTTCTTCATGATCGTTTCCACGTCCGCAAAATCCAGGTTGATTAACCCATGGACATTGATTAGGTCTGAAATTCCTTTCGCTGCCTGGTGGAGGATCGAATCAGCCATTTTAAAGGCTTCCACAACAGTGGTATCCGTTTCCACAATGGACATCAGCTTCTGGTTTGGTATAGCAATGACCGTATCGCAGGTCTTGCGCAGTTCTGCTATGCCCTCGAGGGCCCGGCTCATTCTTTTCGGCCCCTCAAAATTGAACGGTAAGGTAACAATACCCACGGTCAGGATACCCATATCCCGGGATAGTTTGGCCACCATCGGTGTAGCACCGGTACCGGTACCGCCACCCATTCCGGCGGTAACAAAGGCCATATCCGCATCTTCCAGGATCGCCTGTACCGCTTCCTCGTCTGATTCTACGGCTTCCCGGCCAATCTCGGCCTTTGCCCCGGCTCCGAGCCCCTTAGTGAGGTTCTTACCAATTTGTATCTTATGTTCGGCCGCATTGTTCTCCAGGTCTTGGGCATCCGTGTTAATCGCAATGAAGTCCACTCCCTGCATTCCGGCTTGGATCATGCGGTTGGTGGCGTTTCCGCCGGCACCGCCGATTCCGATTACTTTTAATTTTGCTTTTTGTTCTGCTAGACTATCGAACTCAAACAGCATAGTACTGCTCCTTCCTTGGTTGGTTAGGTTTGGCTTTGGTCATGTGGTTCATGTAAAGAGTCCTCTGACCCAATCTTTGATGTTTGTCACTGCCTTGCCAATAGGGGATAAACCTGTTTCCTGCATCACCAGGTCCCTGGTAACACTGGCCCACTGGGTTAGCCCTATGGCTGCGGTAAAATCAGCAGTGGAGGCAATATCCACCGCACCGCTAAAATTCTTTGGTCGTCCGATCCGGACCGGCATATTGAACTTTTCCTGGGCCAAGGGCACCAGGTTTCGCAGCATGGCGCCGCCGCCGGTTAGCACCAGCCCGTAGGTCAGCTGGTCGCTCACGTCTGACCGCGCTATTTCCCGGCCGATGAGCTGGATCAGCTCGATCATACGCGCTTCCACGTAGCGGGATAATTCGTGTTCGGATACTTTGCGGGCTATGCCGCCGTTTTTCACCGGTAGATCAAATTCAAGTTCGGTCGATGACATGGAAGCCTTGGCTGAGGCGTATTTCATTTTGATCTGTTCTGCGTCTTCCATCCCGATCTGCAGCATTACCGCAATATCGTTGGTTACTGTGCTGGCACCTACACCGATCACCGCTGAGTGCCGTACACCACCATCATAAAACACAGTAATATCTGTCGTTCCGGCACCAATATCCACTACCGCTACGCCCAGTTCCTTTTCATCCGTATCCAGTGTAGCGATGGCCGAGGCCAGGGCCTGAAATACCAGTCCTTCCACGTCAATGGCCATTTCATGAACGCAGTTCACCAAATTCTTTGCTGTGGTGGCGGCCATGGTGATCAAATGCACCTTTGCTTCTAGGCGCCGTCCGGACATGCCCACAGGATCCTTGATACTGTCCATTGTATCGATCAGGTATTCCTGAGGCAGGATGTGTAGGATTTCCCGGTCAACCGGTAAGGACACCGCCTTGGCCAGTTCCAGTACCCGGGATACATCGTTCTGGGTAATTTCCTGTTCCACGGGTACGTTACTTGTAGTCCCTTTTTGAATAGCTATGGCGCCCTGGGTATTGATCCCGCGGATATGGTCACCGGAGATGGACAGCATGGCCCGGTTCACCTTTATACCGGCCATCAGTTCCGCTTCCCGTACAGCAGCTTCGATGGCGTCCATGACTCTGTCCCGGTGCACAATAGAACCTTTTTTGATGCCTTGGGATGGGACATTTCCTACACCGAGGATCTTGTTCGATCCTTCATCTGAATTTATTTCGGTGATCGCACAACATATTTTGGATGTACCAATATCAATTCCGATCTGGGTATTCTTATCGCTGATTTTCATGCGCTGCTTCATACACGTTCCTTGGCGATGACCTGGTTGTCGTAGCGCAGGTCCAGATATTTATAGTCACTCAATTGTCGTTTATTACTCAGGGAATGTTCAAACTTTCCCAGAATCTGTATCTTGGCCCAGACATCCGTATTGCCCAAGATCACCTTGGTGGGGTACTGGGCCAGGATGATCACATATTCATCATTGGCGTTCAGGGTCACCTCGGAGATATTGCTGTACAGTGCCGGGTAATAATCAAGGATGCGGGTGATTAGGTTCATAGTTTCCTGTACTTTCACTGAAACGGTCTGTTGTCCTGTAGGATATAATTCTTTGGCCGGATTAAAGCCCGATAAACAGGGTACGAGAAAATCATTGGCCTGACCCTTGTCCGGCAGGATAATACCTTCCCGGTCGATCATCAGCACCGGCTCAACATTCAGCATAGCCACGGGTTGGCGTTCCACGATCTCAATGGACAGGGTGGCAGGGTATCGCCGCGATACACGGGCGGCCTTTACGTAAGGATGACTTTCGATCAGCAGGCTTACGTCCCGGAGATTGATCTCTTCCAGTTCGATACCCATCAATGGTTCCAGCTGGATCTGGTGCTCCTCTTCAGGAATAATGGAATAACCCGATATATTGATCTGCCGTAAATGGGACATCCTGGTATAGCTGGACCACCAGAATGAAGCATAGATGAGGAACATTATCGAGAGGGTAATCGTGGCGCTGATTAGTGGTTCCAAGTTCAGTTGTTTCTTCTTTTTCTTGCGCATCATATGGTGAAGGTATCGGGTGCAAACCCCAGTGTTTTAATTTCCAGTTCCAGGTTTATATCAAACTTTTCCTGGACCGTTTTTTTGGCCAGCCGGATTAGAGCTACTACATCCGTTGCCTTGGCCTGGCCATGGTTCACAAAAAAGTTGGCATGCTTGGGTGATATTTCCGCATCCCCCCGCCGGGTGCCTTTCAACCCGGCCTGATCGATCAAATAACCGGCGGCCAGGTCCGGTTTTGGATTTTTAAAGACACTGCCCGCAGAACGGAATTTTAATGGTTGGGTATCTTTGCGGCCTTGACTTGCCTGGGCTCGTTGGGACTGAATTTCTTTCGCCGGTTTTTCTTTCAGGGTAAATGCGGCTGAGACCAGGATCTCGTCTTCTGGAAAGGTAGAATGACGATAGCTGAAATCGATCTCGCTTTGTTTATAGGTCTTGGATGTGCCGTTCATGGTCATGACGTTGATCGTGTCCAGACAATTGGATATTTCGCCTCCAAAAGCACCAGCATTCATCACCAGGGCGCCGCCCAGGGTACCGGGGACACCGATCATACTTTCCAGCCCGGTCAGGTTCCGCTTGGTCGTTTCTTTTACCATTTTACCAAGCATAACGCCAACTTCCGCTTCTATGCGATTGCCCTCAATACTGAGTCGGGTGAATGATTTCCCTAGGGAGATTACGATACCATCAAAACCTTCATCGGCGACCAGCAGGTTTGAGCCGCTGCCAGCAAAAAATGTGGAGATATTGTTTTCTTGGGCAAAACGCAGAATCGCCGCCAGGTCTTCCAGGTCTGCTGGTGTGATGTAGGCCCGCGCCGGTCCGCCAATACCATAGGAGGTATGTTTCGTCATGGGTTCATTGTCAAGAAATGTGCCCGTAACTGTTCCCTTCAGCATAACAAACGCATCCAATTCAGGCCGCTGCCTCTATTTCTTGAAGATGGCTCATGTAGGACTCCGCATAGCGCCAGATATTCCCCGCGCCAATAGTAATGATCATGTCACCGGGCTGGCGAAAATTATCTAGTGTTTTTTCCAGTTTATCTAAAGTCTCGATATAGTAAATACTGCGATGGCCCGACTTCTGCGCGAAATCAGCGACCATTTTTCCGTTTACACCCTCAATTGGCTCTTCCCGGGCTGGGAATACATCGGTTACCACCAGGATATCACTTTCCATTAATGCGATGGCAAAATCTTGGTAGAAAGCCTGGGTGCGGGTATAAAGATGGGGCTGAAATACGGCAATGATGCGCCGTTTCCAGCCGTTTCTCGCCGCGGTCAGTGTGGCCCGTACTTCCGTGGGATGATGGGCATAATCATCCACCACCATTACGTCGCCGGACTCACCCTTGATATCAAACCGCCGCCGCACGCCCTTGTAGTTTTCCAAACCGGCTGCAATATCGTGGAAGGGGATATGCATTTCCACGCTCAGGGCGATCGCTGCCAGGGCATTCTGCACGTTATGTTCGCCCGGTACCTGCATATGTATTACACCTAGATTTTTGCCCTTGTGAAAAACGGTAAATGTGGTCTCTGTTTTATTATGAGTTAAATTTTCAGCATAGAAGTCACTGGCATTGGTTAAGCCAAATGTAATTACCGGTCGCTTGATATTGGCTATGATCGCCGCTGCCGCCGGGCTTTGATTTCCGATAATTACGGCGCCGTAAAACGGAGAAGCATTGGCGAATTGGGTAAATGCATTCTGTAGATCATCCAGGTCTTCATAACAATCGGTATGCTCAAGTTCTATATTCGTTATGATAGCGATCGTGGGCTGCAGGGAAAGGAAACTGCGGTCAAACTCATCGGCCTCCACCACAATGATATCACCGGCGCCCAATAAAGAATTGGTATCGATATTGCGTACCAGGCCACCAACTACCAGCGTGGGATCCAGTTTGGCCTGGCTGAGCACTGTACCTACCATGGAAGATGTACTGGTTTTTCCATGTGTACCGGCCACACCAATACTGGTTTCTTTCAGGGCGATCAATTCCCCAAGCATTTCTGCCCGGCGAATAACAGGAATACCTTTTTCCTGGGCAGCGATAACTTCCGGATTGTCTTCCTGCACCGCGCTGGAATAGACCAGTACATCCGCATCGGTTACATTTTTAGCGGCATGCCCTTGGGCCACTTCTGCACCTTTATTTCTCAAATTTTTTATCACGGCGGAATCATTGATATCAGATCCAGTGATCTTGAAGCCCAGGTTCAATAGCAGTTCAGCGATACCGCTCATGCCGATGCCTCCAATACCTACAAAGTGTACTTTCTTAACGTGTCGAAACATCAGCTGCGGGCGACCTCAAAAATTTTATCGACGATCTCTTCCGTGGCCTTCGGTTTCCCCAGACTAAGTGCTTGGGCGCCCATGGCGATCAATTTGTCCGCATCACCCAATAGCCCGATGATCGTTTCCTGCAGGTTGGCAGTAGTTAGGTCGGCCTGCTGGATCATGACTGCCGCCCCGCCCCGGACCATTGTTTCCGCATTCTTTGTCTGATGGTCTGCGGTAGCGCGGGGGAAGGGGAGGAGGATGCTTGGCATACCGCAGACCGATAACTCAGACAGTGTTAACGCACCAGCTCGCGCCACAGCAATATCACTGAGTGCGTAGGCGTGGGCCATTTCTTTGATGTACGGTTTGATTCTTACCGTATCACTTTCCAATTCTTTTAGGGCTTCATAATTATTGGGGCCGGTCTGCCATAGCAGCTGGATGCCCCGGTCTTGCAGGGCCGGCAGGACGGGTTGAATGGCCCGATTCAGTGGTACAGAGCCCTGGCTGCCCCCGAAGAGAAAAACAGTTTTACGTTTGCCGTCGAGCTGGAATAATTCAGAACCTGCTGTTTTAGATCCATTACGTATTTCGCTCCGCACCGGGTTGCCCGTGACCTCAATCTCTGTATCCAAATAGGTCTCGGTGTCGCTGGTGCCGGCGTACACCGCTGTCGCTGGTTCAGCAAACAACCGTGTGGTCAGACCCGGGTATGAATTCTGTTCTTGGATCACCGTGGGTATTTTCCATCCAATACCAACTTTGACTGGCAGGGCGCTGGCGTACCCTCCCGTACCTACGATCACATTGGGTTTCATGGATCTGCACAGCGATCTTACTTTTAGCAGGGCCAGAGGAACACGGCCCACCAGCATTAAATTCCGTCCGATGCTGCGCGGTGAAAAGGAACGCTGCAAACCGCTGATCGGCAGGAGGGTGTGCGGCAGGCCTCGCTCGGGCAGAACGCGGGCCTCAAGGCCAAATTTTGACCCAACATAATGCACGGTCGCGTTGGGTTTGCGATTCATGATCTCTGCACCGATCGCTAATGCTGGGTAGAGGTGTCCGCCTGTTCCGCCGCCGGCAATCATGATACGCAAGTCCTCATCCATATACCCGCGGACTCCAGCCGCTTTTATGTATTAATGATCTTTTGGACTGGCTGATATTAAGCAAAATGCCTATACTGACTAAATTGATCACCAGACCGGATCCACCATAACTGATCAGTGGCATTGACAGGCCGGTGGTTGGTACAACACCGGTGACAACCGCCGCATTAATAAAGCCATAGAGGATAAAATTGAAACTGATCCCGATCGCCAACAGGATTCCGAAAGTATCCATGCTTTCCTTGGCGATTTTGATTCCGCGTTGAAAAATGAATAGAAAGATCGATAGAATGAATACAGTGCCCACTAAACCCAGCTCTTCACCAATAATTGCGAAAATAAAATCCGTGTGCGGTGTGGGTAGAAAAAGATTTTTTCCCAGGCTGTTGCCTAGGCCGAGTCCTATAAAACCGCCATTCCCAAGACTGATCAATGATTGTTTAATCTGGTACGATTCTTCCACACCGGCAGATTCCCCGTAGAAATAGGTCAGGATGCGCTGCAGCCGGTACGGTTTCATAAGCACGACCGGTGTCAGTACTAATAAAGATGCAGTACCGGTAGCCAGGAGGTGTGATATTCGCGCGCCGCCGACGAAGAGTATCATGAACCCGATCAGACCGATTATGGCCGCTGTACTGAAATCAGGCTGAATAACGATCAGTACCATCACCACAGCTATGATACCAATGGGTGGGGCGAAACCATTATAGAAATCCTTGATCTGATCTCGGTAATGATCCACGTATGCGGCCAGAAAAATGATCACTGCCAGCCGAGCAATGTCTGAAGTCTGGATCGAATGACTGCCTAGGTAGAGCCACCTTGCCGGGGAAGAGTTGCCCTGCAGTAAATAGCTTAATTTAGTGATCAGCAGCAGCACAATTGATCCGATCAAAAGATATTTAGCTGCAATTTTCAGTTTCCGGTAATCGACCATCATGGCAATGAACATCATAGCGATACCAACCAGAAGTCGTTTTAGATGGGCTTGCAGGTATACGGTGGCTGTTACCCGCTGGGTCTGATCCAGGGATATGGAATTGCTGGCGCTGAATAGCATTACCGTACCCACAATGCAGAGCAGGACAACAGCGGCCAAAAGATAATGATCATATTTTTTGGAAATGACATCCAGGTACCTCATTAAGCCTTTTCCATAACGGTTACCAGGGATCTAAAATGGTCACCCCGTTTTTCAAAATTCTCGAATTGGTCAAAACTCGCACAACCTGGAGACAGTAATACAACGTCTCCAGGTTGGCTGCAGTTCTGGGCAAGTTCCAGGGCTTCTTTGAGATCCATTACCGAGGTAGATCTCACCGCATCCCTTAATGCCGTGAGGATTAACTCCTTTGCTTGCCCGAATGCGATCACTTCTTTGAGGTTGTTATGGGTATGGGGAAGGAGTGATCTGAAATCGCCGCCCTTATCTAGGCCTCCGAGGAGTAGGATAATTGGCTGCGTGAAGCTTTCCAGCGCGACCTGCACGGCATCCAGGTTGGTTGCCTTGGAATCATTGATGTAGGTCACGCCATTGATCTCAGCAATCGGTTCCAGGCGATGGGGTACACCGCTGAACTGGGACATGGTCGCTGCGATCGATTTATTAGGTACGCCCATCAAATGGGCGGCTGTAGCCGCCGCTAGCGCATTGGCGAGGTTATGTTTACCTGGCAAAGCCAGTTGGTTCATTTCAATGAGTGTAGCGTGTTCTTCTGTATAAATTTTGGTACGGTTTGGTTGAAAAATCGCCTCCGGGTGATGGCCTAGTCCGAAGGCGATTTTTCGAGAGGTGGACTCCGCAATTTCCTCTACCAAAATAGTGTCATCGGCGTTATATACGATGAAATCTTCTGCTGTCTGCCGGGACCACATGTTCATTTTTGCCGCAATATATTCTTTCATGGATGGATAGCGGTTCAGGTGGTCTGGTGTTATATTGAGAAATATGGCAATATAGGGTTTGAAGTGTTCGATGAATTCCATTTGAAAACTGGATATTTCCAAGACCCAGACCCGTTTCGGATCTGGATTTCCCAGATCTTCCAGTACCATTTCTGCAAAGGGGATACCAACATTTCCGGCCAGCGCGCCATGGAGATCATCGGTCTGGATCATTTCGGCCAGCAGATGGGCAGTGGTAGTTTTGCCGTTGCTGCCTGTAATGGCCAGGATCGGCGCTTCAGTAAACCAGCTGGAAAATTCGATCTCGCTGACAATGGGTATGTCATTAGACTGGGCTTTTTGCACCAGTTCTGAATCTTGAGCGATACCGGGGGATATGATCCACAGATCTGCATCGTAGATCTGGTCGCTGTGCTGACCCAGCTCACCGGGAATGCTCAGCGCTTTTAGGTCTGTTAGTGTACCCTGCAGTGCCAAGGTATCCTGATTATCACTCACAAATACGTCTGCGCCCTGGCGCACAGCCAGTTTCGCCGCCGCCGCACCACTCAGAGCTAACCCCAGAATGACAATTTTTTTGCCGCGAATTTCTATGGTAGCTCGGTCGTGGATATTCATTAGCGTATCTTAAATGTGGTCAATGAGAATAAAGCCAGCAGGATACCAATGATCCAGAAACGGATCACGATCCGGGATTCCGGCCAACCCTTGAGTTCATAGTGATGGTGGATGGGCGCCATTTTGAATATGCGCTGCCCCGTCCCGGTGCGAATTTTTGTCCAACGGTAATAACTTACTTGCAGCATGAC
>Ga0209753_1001272_pt1 | contig 10595 bp, 5 predicted proteins | sample METZYME_3_550m_FD_187550 | JGI IMG/M metagenome (GOLD analysis project Ga0209753, IMG submission 187550) | Marine microbial communities from oxygen minimum zone in mesopelagic equatorial Pacific - METZYME_3_550m (SPAdes) (version 2) | ecosystem: Environmental > Aquatic > Marine > Oceanic | place... | reverse complement strand
TTAATAGTATTCCGAAGAATACGTTCTCCTTGACTTGCATGTGTTAAGCACGCCGCCAGCGTTCGTCCTGAGCCAGGATCAAACTCTCCATTGTATGTTTATAGATTGTTTGTCATTCTGGCCGGAATCGACGTTAAGACTCGTCGCATACCGAATTTTCAAAAATCGTGCTGTTTAAAGCCAGCGAAATTACCCGGCCATAATAAGGGGAGCAACTATTATTAGTTGTATAATAATTAAATATAAATTCTGTTCAGTTAATTTCTATCAGTTTTGGTTCTGGAAAATCCAAAAACCTCCCTGGAGTTATTTCGGAAATACGATCCAGAGTGTAATATTCCATCAATTTCCTGTTTTTATCTTTTGTATCCACAAAGGATTTCCAGAGACCTCCTGTGTAGACACCTAGTGCAAGCAGCAGAGGCGGTAAAGTATATTTTATATGGGTTGATGACGGATTGACCGATGAGGGCAGGTTATCATTCTTTTTCAATGCATAAACAGACTCGCCTTCATTAATATCTTTAAATGACGGCATGGAAAGGCTTTGATGTCCCATGAATCGGTTGGAACCGGAAATAGCGTTTGTTTTTGACCAGTTGTAGGCCAATGCCAGTAATCCCGCGCTTGCCAGGATACCCTGTCCCTTATTTACATCTTTCAGCATGAATTGGCCTCCGCCAGGAATAAACAAACCAGTGGCTGCGATCAAATATTTATTATGGGTGCGCACGGTCTGCACATTTTCGATAATCTGAAACAAAGGTACCATCAATTCATTGTAATGGGGATGATTAAAATTTTGCTGCGCAGAAATAAAGGCTGTTCGCGCTCCTTCCCATTGCAATTGCTTCATAAAAGCGTATCCCTGAAAAGTGAGCAAATAAGGATCATTGGTAGATTTGGTCACCGATATTATTCTTTTTGAATTTCCGGAAAGCAGGTCTATATATACATCTCTGTACATTGATGCTCTATGTGCACTTGTGCTTTCGCTTTCCAGACTCATGACCTGCTGGTAATACCGGTGAGCCAGTTGATAATTCTCCAGCCCCTCATAACAGCGGGCAATGGTAAACAGTACAGCAGGGCGTAATGGATCTTCAGGGAATCTATATAGGAACTGGAAGCAGGTCAGCAGGCAGCGTTCGTAGTGTTTTTCCTTAAACAGGAAATCACAAAATGAGACCATTTCGTCTCTCTGAAAAGCGGTATAATCTGCCCATTCTTCTTTTACATCATTGGCAGACCTGTAGCGCTGTTGTCCAGATACTGGAAAGACCAGTATGAAAACCATGCCTAAGTTGAATAGGATCCGCATATAAAAATTCCCCTGTCCGAAGACGGGGGAATTTAATACAAAGTTACCTGTAGAAAAAAGACTAGCGAATCAGAAGCATTTTCTTTCTTGCAATAAAGGATTCACTCCTGAGTTCATAAAAATAAATCCCAGAAGCGGCTGGAAAACCCATAGCATCAATGGCATCCCATTCAAAAGTATATTGCCCGGGAGAAAGTACTTTGTTGACCAATGTTTTCACATTCTGCCCCAGGAGGTTGTAAATGGTCAATGTAACAAATTCCGATCCGGATGGTACATCAAAACTGATCTGTGTGCTGGGGTTAAATGGGTTTGGATAATTCTGATTTAAGGCAAATACATCTGGGATAACCTGGCCAGCATCTGCAGCGACTGTTGCTGTGGATACAACAGCGGGATTGTTCTCATCGGGGTAGCCGCAGACAACATTTAATAGTTCAGGATCCATGGATGTACCGGGAACATTGGCCAGTCCAAAATAAAATGTGACCTGCTCCGGAAGAGATGCACCTTCAGCAAGAGTATAGGTAATATGGCACAAGTCACCCTCTTCTCCATTCCCTTCTGTACGGGCACGGGATGTGCTGTATGCCAAAACCTTTAAATGGTCCTCCAGGTAATTAGTCAGGAGTGTTATGGTTCGGGGTGTACCTTCTTCATCAGTGACATTTTCCAGTTTACTTCCTTTAGCATAGCCAGAAAATTCCAGGTCAGCCGCATCATGGTAAATATCCAGTTCAATCCCTCGGATAGGTTCGTGATCAACAATGCGTATAGTAAAGGTTACCTCATTGCCATTAACCTGTACACCGTCCACATATCCTAGACAGGCACAGAGCCCCGTTGTAATTTCCTGGCCATAAGTTGGATTTGGGCTGCCATCGGGCAACATGGTACGCGTATCAATGTGATAAGAAGAGTCTGCAGAACAATCCATTTCGGCCCAGGCACCTGAAACCAGTAAACTGCTTATAATAATTCCAATTGCTTTTTTCATACTTGTTTACTCTTTACAAATCCAGTATTGAAGTTACTCTTGATTAATGCAAATTCGCAATGCCCTGCTTATTTGATCAGAGCCATTTTCTGCACATGTTGATTTTCACCGGATATCACCTGCAAAAAATATACACCAGTCGGTACAAAATACCCACTCTGATTATGCCCGTCCCAATGAACGGTATGTATACCCGCATCCATATTGTCATTAATCAACCTATTAATTAAACGCCCGGACACATCGTAAACACTCACCTCTAATTTGCTCTGCTCTGCTGTAGTAACCCGGAATGTGGTAATCGGATTAAATGGATTTGGGTAATTCCTGCTAACCTGGAACGCCAGAGGTGTGATCATTTCATCCGGATCCACTGCTGCCAGGGTCAACCCATAATACCCGCTCCGATGGCGATTGCCGCGATGCAGTTTCCAGGAAGCCACTTCACCAGCTTCCGATTTTACATCAATCACCTGCAGCCCCATGGTGGTACCAAAGATAAGCTCAAAGTCCCCATCATTATCCAGATCTCCAATAGCCGGGGTGGACTCAATATTGCCTGCCACAGTAAACGGGAACTGGGTCAAAGGGGTACCATCATGATGAAAAGCATGAATATTACCCGACTTGGTGGAGGTAACCACTTCCAGGTCCCCATCATTATCCAGATCCGCTGCCACAGGACCCGTCAAAGAGTTGGAACCTATATCAATGGGCCAGCCAGCCAGTTCTGTATTGGTTACCGGATCCCATACATGTACATGATCATCATAACCGGTAAAAAGCAACTCCAGGCTGCCATTGCTCTCCAAGTCCGCCACCGCAATGCCACCGCGAATATCATCACCCGTATCAAATTCTGCCATGATGGTAGCATCATGGTGCAGCACATAAAGATTGCCATTATCATTTCCCGCAACGATCTCCAGGTCTCCATCCCCATCCAGGTCCACCAGGGTCGCTGGTGAATTAAAACGATTTGATGTTTCAAAAGGAAAACCCGTTTTCACTGCCCCATTCGCATCAAAAACATGAATATGGTTGTCCCAGGATACGGCCACAATATCCATGACACCGTCATTTTCCAAGTCCGCCACCGCCGGGCCTACAATTACCTTTTCTGCTATGTCCACCGGAAACCCGGTTACATCACTGCCATCATGATGGATGGCAAATACTTTTCCGTTACTGCTGCTCTGGGTGGCAAACACTATTTCCAGGTCATTGTCCCCATCCAGGTTCGCAAGGGCCGCAGCACCAATGATATATCCCGACTGGTTGTAAGCAAGTTCCTGGCTGCCTGTACTGCTGACAATGTATAGATTACCATCCTTAGAGCCAAAAACAAGCTCCTCCTGGCCATCCCCATCTACATCACCTACCGCTGGGCTGGAACGGACATCATCATTGGTCTCAAATGGGAAACCAGCTACATCCAGACCGCCGATCATGGTGGCATACATACTGCCATTGTCGGAACCAAAATAGATCTCCTTTAAACCATTGCCATCCAGGTCAGCAATGATTGGTGAAGATTTAATTGTGTAATTATCCGTGGGATAACCATACTGATTGAGGGATAATGCAACGAAGGTTTCCTCAATATTCTCATAAGGATATACCGTATCGCTGGTGGTGATATGGATCGTACAGGGAATATTGCCCAGGGCGGCATCCTCATTGGCATGCACTTCAAACCAGTCTAGTAATGTGAAAGTAATTACACCGGGTCCAATAGTATTATTGAAATAGATCATACTATCTGATATTGTTATTCTTGGATCACTGGATGAAAGGGTTAAAATAACTTCTTCAGCAACTGCACCCCAATAATTACCAACATTTACTCTCAAGCGTACCGATTCGCCAGGATTAAATACACCATCTCCATCATTGTCCATTTGGTAGTTTAGTTCACCAAGGTAAAGATTTGGATAATAAAAAGGATTTTCCAGTAAACCAGGATGGTAAGTTTCTATTGCCCAGAATGCTCTTTCTATTTGTCCTTCTGTGAACTCTGTTCTACAACTTGCACTTGAATAATTCATGAAATTATGGACAGGATCATTTCCTAAATCGTCTGGGCACGTATCAGTACTCTCCGAACAGGAGTAAGTATCGTTATCATCCTGATATGGAGTATCATCCACCGAATCTCCGGGCGGGTCACACCCGAATTGGAATGTGTGATAGAGCATAAAATAATGTCCAATTTCGTGCACTACATCAGGTCTATTTCCACCCGCTTGACCAATATCCATGGTTGTCCCCTGCCAGTAACTATCTTCCAAACTCCAATTCGGAAAATAATTCCATCCGCCAGCACCTGTACCAGTCAAATCTACAGTCCATATATTATAGTAATGCACTGGGTCAATATATGTACTCGACCGCATCTCTTCTTCCACTTCACCATTATTGGAACCATTCACATTGTAATACCAGTCATCATTTTGATGGTACGTTATTGTATCAAGAGTAAAATAAATCTCATATGGATTATATTCTTGATTTATTCTATCAATTGAATTTTCAATAAATACCTCGCTCAAATAGCCGGCATTTGTTGACGAATAAACTACATGCCATGCAACAAGTACGTGTACCGGGTCATTATCACGCGTTGTATTTTGAGCCAGCCATTCATCAATATCCATCTTTGACTTTATAACTTCTTCAGAGGATGGGTATGGAGTACCGCAGGGATATAGAGGCCATTCTGCATCCGGTTGAGTGACAACTTCGTTACTTGCTTTGTCTGCGAGTGTCTCAATACCAGCGGACTGTCCATGACCAAGGATAAGACTGGTGGAAAAAAGGAATAGAATAAATGGTCTTAACATCAATTGGTGAATTTGCGACCTGAATTTATTTCATCAGCACCAATTTTTTCGTTGCTGAGTAAACCATGCTTCCCTGGGAATCCTGCGCCAGTAATTGATAGAAGTACATCCCTGACGGCAGATCTCCTGCATTCAGGTTAAATGCATAGTGACCGGCTTCCAGATCTTGATTCATCAGATTCAGCACCTTTCGACCAGTTACATCGTATAAAGCCAATGAAGTGACCGCATCAGATGCAAGATCAAACTCAATCGCAGTGGTTGGATTAAAGGGGTTTGGGTAGTTTTGATTTAACCCGAATGTTTTTGGTATGGTTCCTGAAATATCATCTTTAAGGCCCATAATAACGTTGGCAGAATCCACTTCCACACGGATCATCAATGCCCCATCAAAGTAGTTGGCAAATGGCTCCCAGCCAAGCCCAATGTCCACATCAATAAAACTGTTTTCCGCCTGTGTGTCTGTATCCACACCAACTGGGGGTGTAGTAGGACTCTCCATCCAGCCTACATAAAAGCTTCCTTCATGAATGGTCACCCCATAAGAGCTCAGCAAACTGGGAGTCCAGCCGCCCGGCGAAAATTCCACGGGAACATTTTCAATCAATGCGGTACCCGGAAGGCCATCAGTCCCATCATCATCCCATACGTTTACAAAAGCGACGCCGTTTGAGGAACCGACGGTGTAAAAACTGGCCCTGTAAATATCAACAGGGTAATTATTGGGTGTAAACTTGACACCCAGCACATTCATACTGCCTGCATTGATACTGGTCTCAACTGTACCATCATCATGAGCCATCTCGTAGATGGTCTGTGCTTCCGGCATGGCACACGCCGGCCCGGCGGGGTCACTCTCTTCTTCGCCATAAACGGTTGTAACCTGGTAGCAATATTCGGTGCCGTTTTGTACAAGGTTATCTTGGTATTCCGTTTCCGTTAGACCCGTTCCATTAAACATGATATTAAACTCGTCTCCACCTATACTGCGGTAGACGTTAAATACAGGAGTAGAGCCGCCTACGGTTGTTACATTAGCTATGATCCCAAATTCTCCGTCTGTCAGGCCATAGTACGTTGCCACATCTGTCCAAGGTTCCCAGCCACCCAGGTTTGCCCAGGAATGAATACCGGGAGCATTGTCAGCATCAATAGAAATAGCAACGGTGGTGGTCACTTCGATCGCCAGAATAAAATCACCAAGGAAAGTCCATCCCAGGGTGAAATCATTCCAGGTATTTTCAGTTAGATCAATATTCTGGGTAAATGTTGGCGTTGATGCGGGGTTACCGGCGATCACATCATAGCCGTGAAGAATGGTCGCACTGCTGTATCCTTCCTGACCCCAGATCGAAACTGAATTTGCAAAAACTGCATCAGCGCCATAAGGAACCCCAAAGTACGTCCCCATAACGGAGGTACCTGAGCTCATCCAGACTCCATCTTCAAACGTTCCGTCCACAAAGGAAACGTCATCATTATCGTATGACCCGCCTGGAGGTCCATTCCAGGTAACATCCACCTGTGCATCACTGGCGAACGCATAAAGATTCTGAACCTGTGGTATATTATTCACTTCTACTTTCCAAATGTGCACATCGTCTATAAAAAGACCTGTGCCATTACCGCCGTCTTCATTTTCATCCATCCGGCCGGTAAATCGAATACGAATATCACTCCCTGTAAAATCTGCCAGGTCCATCATGGCATTGCCATTGAAGGGCAATCCGGGCTGGTATACTTCCCAGCCAAGACCTCCCGGACGGGTTATATCACCATAATCATAGAAAAACTGTTCCCACACAAACTCCATCCCAGGAGCAGGTACCATAAATATTTGATCATCGGCATTATCAATAAAAACAACTTCACCATTACCTCCAGCAACAACAATATTATCTATTTGAAATCCGGTTAATGTATTATCATCAGGCGTTGAATAAGCCGGGTCAGACCCAAATGCAAAACGAATGATCACATCCTGGCCCGCATATAGGCTCAGATCAAATGTCACCTCATGCCAGTCTGCCTGACCGCCCCAGCCTGCGGCTACCGTTCCCAGCGACCCGCCGCAGTCGTACTCAGGATCATTGTATATCCAGCCGTAGCCATAATTGAAATCATAAGGATCATCGCCTGTCAGCAGGGCCCATGTTTCTCCGCCATCGCTGGAGATCCTGACATTGGCAGCATCCCAGCCGTCCGTGCAAGTGCCTTCCACCACGGCACCGGCTGGATCTTCGATACCCCATTTCAACATGGTTGTCAGCGTGGGTGCATCTGCTGGAACTGAAATTACCGGTGAATCTAAAAATTGCACCCAGGCATCCAGGTATCCGCCGACACCAGGGTCCCCGCACCACCAACTGCTGCCATCGTAGGGATTGGCAAGAGAAGTTCCAAAATAGATTGGAACATCACTTACATTGGCAATGTCCACCCAATAGTAATCTTCTAAATAATTATCCCCATCGCCATCAAAGTCCGGCAAGTCGCACCACAGGGCAAAGTTCAGTTTATAGGTCTCATTCTGTGATGCAATAGCTGGAATAGATAAAACGGGTGATATTATGCTGGAAATAACATCGTAGTTATCATCATCAATATGGTAGCTATAGGTGCCGCTGTAACTGGTTTCGTCTGTCAGTTCCCATTCAGTATCAAACTCCCAGCCATCCAGGTCACCTTCAAAATCTTCCAGCCAGACCGTAGTTGTATCATCACGACTCGACGGTCGCACAGAAGGATGGTTCACCTGATCTTCATTTGCACCCTGTAGTGTGACCAGACGGGATGCACCTGCAGTTTGCTGTATCTTATAACGGATATCCTTGGCAATTAATAATGATAATACACAAAGTAATTTTAACGATAAGCGCATAGTGCTCTCCTGTTGTCAATATGAAAACGGAAAAGTGAACCACTGCACTCACAGTGGTTCACTTTGATCTCCTGTTAAAGTCAAGTAAAGAAATAAAGTTTTATTTCATCAGCACCAGCTTGCGGGTCCTGGATATACCATTGGCAGTCATGGTATAAAAATAAACGCCGCTGGCCAGTTGTGATCCATCCAGAACAAACTGATGTGCCCCAACGGGTTTTTCTTCATTGATAAATGTTTCTACAAGCTTCCCCCGCAGATCATACAGTTCCAAGACCACCTGCCCGGCAACATTCAAATCATAATCGATATGGGTCTTGGGATTGAACGGATTGGGGTAATTCTGCTGCAGGTTGAATGATCCGGGCACATGAAATTCGCCGCCTGTGGCTACTGTCACGTCGCTCCCGAAATCATTGGAATAAATACCAACATAAACCCTGTTTAAATAATCTTCATAGCCCGTAGCAGGAGGGTAGGTTTCATTTTCAAAATCAGCCATCTGGAAAAACACACCGATCTCTTCTTCCGTACCTTGCTGTGCCAGGTGCATACCATTCTCCAAATAATAGGACACAATGCCGCCTGTCGCAACTTCCATGGGGGTATTGGTTACATTTTCTTCTTCGGACCAGGTGAGCCCGTTATCAGCAGATTTTCTCATAAAAATGTCAATATCAGTAGGGTAATAGGTGGAAGTATCTATATCAGAAACTGCCGATGAGGCAAACCACAAAGTTCCATCTGGTCCGGTGGATAATTGAGGATAGAAATACTGCATGCTGCCCCAATAGTCGTCAGCACCATCGGTATATATATGGAAAATAGGACTGTTGAAAAAGTCAGCACCGTAAGTATTTGACAGATCGCTAATATGGGTAGCTGACCAGTTACTGGGGTCATCCGTAGGATCAGGATTATACATATATATCATCCCAACTCCAGGTATATCAGTCCAGAAGTATAAAGAATCAGCGAAGAGATCACCATCACTGTCCTCGCAGCCGCCGTTGACATCTTTACAGCCATATAAAAGAGTTGGCCAAATAACGTGTAATCCACCATCTTCATCCGTCGCAAGATCAAATGTGTAAAATGGAAGCCAGGCTGGTGTAGGGTAAAAGTATACTTCTACAGAATCTCCATTGTCATCCAGTTCCATGTCATAAGCCAGGGTATCACCATAATGATAGACTTCATCATAATACGGGTGTGCTGTATCTGACCACGCAGTTAACAATGAATCCATAATGGTTACCTGCAGTTCATCGGACCATTCATACCAACCGGAATTATGGAATCCCTCATCGTTGGTCCAGGTCTCTCCATAATCCTCGGTCTTTTTAATGTAAAGGGATTGGCTTGTTGGAGATTCAATATCGTCAATTCCGCCATTCCACCAGCCCATAGTGGCCAGATAACCAACGCCATCTTCATTGATGCTCCAGTCTGGTGAAGACTGATAACCGCCAGGGTACCATAAACCAGTGCCCGGATTCTCGGGATCATCCTCAAGCTGATCAAAGGAGATATAGGGATCATTCATCAGAAAATACCCATTCGTATAAAAACTGCTGGTGATCATGTATTCCTTGGTGTCATCGGCCCAGCTGTTATACTGCGCAAGAAGCTTTGATCCGCTGGGACCATTGATGACCCGTGAATTTCCAACCCAGAGGTCGGCGGGGTCACAGGGAGTGGTTTGACAGCCATTGTTCAAAGTAAAGGGTGTATTCCAGGTCGAGAATTCTCCAATTTCATCGGAGTCGTAGGAATAGAGTGGAAAACCGCCATAGGTTCCGCCGCCATAATCAGAATTTGTATATTCGTTCCATATAGCTGTGGGCTGGCCATCTTCTGCGAACCCTGCACTGGGATATCGACCCTGCGGTGTACCCGTAGCTGTAGGGAGAGAGGGTTCACATAGCTGGCCCCCCGGATAACATTCATTCAATTTTTGTTCCGTGAACCATTCCTCACCATCTTCAGACTGGGCTGCTCCGATATAGCCTGCAGTCACATCAAAGCCCTGGAACTGCCTGTATACGGCAACATAACCTTCGTCGGGTACAAAGGCCAATGGATTGGGGTCACTGTTATAGGCGCCATATCCATTTAACGATGAGTCAACCTTGGTTGCAATAAAACTTGATTCCCTGGAATTGTACCTGGCTACGGGGCTGTGTCCTGTACTGACTATTTTTCTGCCAGCAGAAATCGACTCTTCTTTCATCTTGATCTTTTTGTAGTTCTTGGAGTAGATGCCATTTGGATATTTCTGATTTTCAGAAAAAACAAAAGAGACGGACAGTATAGACACGACTATTATCATTTTTTTCATTGGTTAACTCCTGATTTTATTACCTAAGAAAAATTTTAATTGTTTATAGGGAGAATGAAGGTAATCTCCAATGGCTGTGTATTGCAAGTTCAATGATGGCTCAGAACTGCAGACCCATAGCCACCTGGTGAGTAATTTTCAATACATCATAATCCACAAAGGCATAATCCACTGTAAGTGCCATCCTGCCCAGCCTGAGATTCAATCCACCG
>Ga0209753_1001270_pt1 | contig 10596 bp, 8 predicted proteins | sample METZYME_3_550m_FD_187550 | JGI IMG/M metagenome (GOLD analysis project Ga0209753, IMG submission 187550) | Marine microbial communities from oxygen minimum zone in mesopelagic equatorial Pacific - METZYME_3_550m (SPAdes) (version 2) | ecosystem: Environmental > Aquatic > Marine > Oceanic | place... | reverse complement strand
AGTGAGATCATTATCTCCACTTTTCTCATTGGCAGATAGTATGCAATCAAAACAAAGCCCGTATATCTTTTTATATATAATACGCTGTCAACTTAAAAGCCAAATGGGTGAAAGAGCAGAATCCGTCTTTTATGTACTGGCCTCATATACGCCAATGCTTTGATACTTATTAACTTTTTTCCATAATCTACTTAATTTTAGTATCTTAATGCATTCATCAAGGTGAGCTTGGTTTCGATAGGTTTGATCAAAATAAACTAAATATTCAGCGTTATTATTGAGCCTGCAGCGGGAATCAGCAACAAATATTTCAAAATTAGCACGATCCATCAAAGGTGACATATTTGAACTTACAGCCAGCTTTTGAGTGGGATGCTCTTCCAAAAATTTGTGTAGTTCAAAAAAAGCGGCCCTATCTTTCTCATCAGGATAATATCGAACAAATTTCTGCATTGGAGATTCGGGAATGATTAAAACAATTAAGGCAATAGGGAATAAGGCTAACACCCTACGTTCACATATATAGTTTTTAATTCGTTCAAAATTTTCAGTTAAAGTCACTAGAGAGGCAATTGCAATTAATGCAGTCAAAATATCAGCATAATGAAAGCTGCCGGAATACATTGGTGGTTTCCCAATCAAATTAATTCCAAGGGCTGGTAGTGTAAATAATAGCCAGCGCCAGTTCAGAAATGGAAGAAAGAAAAATGGAGCATAAGCCATAAATATATACTTTATCTTTAGAGGAATTTCTCTAAACAGATTTATATCAGATGCAACATTATTTGTAGTTTGAGCAAAATATGGTATGACCACATACCATACAATAACCATGTAAAGAAGACCAATTCCAGCTAGGATCGATCCAAACCTTATTTTTTTTTCAATAAAAACAAAATATAGACCATAGCAAATCCACACAACCCCTACATTTTCTTTTAATCCAAGAGAGAAAATCATAGTTATCCAAAAAACTAACCAATCACGTTTAATGATTGAATAATATATAATCATCACCAATGCTGGCACCAAACTGGTTGTATCGAACTCCCAAAAAATGGCTGAAATATTCTGTGTAGAAAATAGTAAATATGACAATAACACTATTGGAGCTAGCTTTTTATTCAGTTGCAGAAAAAGAATAGTAAATATTATAACAGAGGCACATTTTAAAAAAACTAACCAAAAAGAAGTTGCATATATCATATAAAAAACATGTATAAAAGGCACAAAAGATGGGCTGAAATGATCACCAAACCCGCTAATACTATATACTTTATTAAAATATTCATTATTTAATAATAAATTTATGCTTAAATGATGGTCATACCCTAAATCGAGATAGTGATAACCGAATGACATAAATTTCATAAATAATGTTGTTGTTATCAATGCTAATGAAATATATATTATTATTTCAATTGCCTTTATATCAATTAGTGGATTATTGATTAAAGTGGGCTTATTAAAAATAATTGATATAGAGTACAAAAAAACAAATACAATATAAAAATCATTGCCAGTGGGTCTAAATAACCACAACGCCAGTCCAGCTATTAGGAAATAATTCTTATATTTATTGATAATAGCTGATAGCATGTGATTATATAGTTCAGATTAAAAAATATAATGAAATATTGCTTACCCAAGCATCAAATAGTGAGGAAATAATCAAGTTTAATTAGACCCTTTCAGATTTTCTCAAAAATAATTAGGTGGCTTTTAGTGTAGAACAGCTCACGTATTATGAGAATTAAATCCTACTTTTGTCAAGCAGGTCATTCACTTCATCTTCTGTGATTGACCACTGAAGAGAAAACGTACTGCTGCTTACAAAATATTATAAATAAAAAAGGAGTTGCACTTTCTTTGGTTACATGATCGTATGTACAGTTAAATTTGATTATGAAAATTGTTTCTTATTCATTAATGTTACTAAACACTATATTTATTCTGTGGCGCACTTTTTCAGCCGGGTTGCTTGTATCGGCTTTATGTATGGCATTGAATTCCTCCACAATATTTGCAGAAGAACAACCCATCGCCTTCAGCCACAAACTCCATGCAGTTCAAAACGGAATTGCCTGCCAATACTGTCACCTTTACGCCCGCCGTTCATTTTCTTCCGGAGTTCCACCTGTCAGCACCTGTGTCGGCTGTCATGGTCCACATGAACAGAAATTAGTTCAGCCGGAAAGTAAAGAGGTGAACAAAATGCGGGATTTCTGGTCGAAAAAGGAACCAATTCCTTGGGTTAAGATTCATGACGTACCGGATTTTGTTCGTTTCCCTCACAAAGAACACATAAATGCTGACAGCAACCGTCTGCTAGATGATGCCGGTGGAGGATGTGACACTGAAAACGCATCCAGAAGTTTGGAATGCAAGTTAGCACTTTTTCGCACCGGAGGTGACGAGCGTTGTCTGGCCTGCCACGGTGATATACGGCAAATGGATGTAATCCAGCAGGTAGATGAAAATTTCGGCACTATGGGCTGGTGCATGGAATGTCACCTGCAGGTGAAGGGTGCCAAAGAACGTAAACGCACTGGCAACACGATGGCCGGTTGGTACCACGCCAAAGAAATGAACGCGAAACGTGAAGCTACCATTGGACTGGTTAATGATAAAGGGTATCACAACCCAAACATGCTTGACTGTTACACCTGCCATTATTAATGGAGCGAAGAGTGAAAAATGAAGAGGAGATCAGAATGAAGAAGGGCCTCAACCGAAGAAATTTATTCAAATACATGGGAGCGGGCGGAGTAACCGCTGTCATTGCCGGCTGTGAAAAAAAGCCAGAAAAGTTGATCCCCATGTTGGTCCCGCCAACGGATTATGAATATACTCCTCATACTGCCTATCAATATATGACCACCTGCCGTGAGTGTGAAGCTGCCTGTGGAATGATGGTCACAACCCGGGATCATCGTGCCCAAAAAGCAGAAGGCAACCCTAACCATCCCATTAATCAAGGTACACTCTGTGCTAGAGGGCAAGCCTCAATGCAATCTCTTTACAATCCCAATAGACAAGCCTATCCACTTGCGGATGGGAAACAAATCCCATGGGAAGAAGGAATGCAACAATTTTCCGCTGTAATACAAGCAGCATCCGGCGCAATCACTTATCTCGGCAAACCCGCAGTGGGAAGTGAGGGTAGTTTTGTCGATGAATGGCTTCAAGCCGCAGGCGGTGGCAAGCGTATCAAATTCAACCTGCTTGCTCAAACAAGTCTGGCAGAAGCAAACAAAATTGCTTTTGGACGTGCCGATATTCCGGAATATGCTTTTGAAAAGGCTGGAGTTGTCCTCAATTTTAGCACTGATTTCCTGGAAACTTGGGGAAATACTGTTGAAAATGCGAGGCGTTTTGCAGATATGCACGCCTATAAAAACGGCAAGAAAAATAGGTTCATTCATATCTCTCCTCATGTTTCCCTAACTGGAGCAAAGGCAGATCGCTGGGTTGTGATTCACCCTGGGACAGAGGGTTTAGTTGCATTGGCAATTGCATCTGTCATACGGGAAGAAAATGGAAGTCACAAATTCCTAAAAAATTACCTAAAAGAATACGTTCCGGAAAAAGTAGCTGATGCAACCGGTGTTTCTGCAGAAGTTTTGCGTGAACTAGCAAAAGAAGTGATTGAGCATGCCCCTCTGTTAGCACTTGGCGGGGGCAACGTTACTGCAACTGACCAGGGCGTTGAGACATTGGTTGCAGTAAATATTCTCAACGCTGTGTCTGGAGCACTGGACAATACAATCCGTTTTTATGACCAAGCTGCCCCTGAGGGTTCAACACATCAAGATTTGACACAGCTGGTCAGCAATCTCAATGCCGGAAAAATTAAATTACTCATCATCGATGATTCCAATCCGGTTTATGCTCTTCCGCACTCAATGGGCTTTTTGAAAGCTATGAAGAAAGCCTTTGTAGTCAGCCTTGCATCTCAAAAAAGTGAAACAACTCATGCGGCTAATTTAGTCTTGCCTACACTGACAGCTTACGAAAGTTGGGGAGATGCATTCCCGAGAGCTGGAGTACGTAGTATTCAACAGCCTGTGATGTCGACAGTGAATACGTTTGACGCAAAAGCACGTGAAGATATTTTGCTGAGTGCAGCCCAAAGCGCTAATGAAAAAGCATTCCCTAGAAATTCAAACTATCTGGATTACCTGCAGGATGTTTGGAGTAAAATTCAAAGAGAGGTTGGAGATGAAAGAAATTTTGACAGCTTTTGGATCAATGTTTTAGAAAACGGTGGCATTTTTGAACAACCAAAATATATCAGCACTTCTTTAAACAGAAAAGTCACTTCAGTCAAAGTCAATGATCCCGGCATGGCCGACAGAGATGGCCTGACACTTCTTCCAACAACTTCTCTACTTCTTGGTGACGGAAGCGGGGCAAATAAACCATGGCTACAGGAAGTACCAAATCCGATGAGCCAGATTGTTTGGGATTCATGGATGGAAATAAATCCGGAAACTGCTCAGAAGCTAGGAATTAATGACCGGGCTATTATTGAAGTAACTACACCACATGGTTCTGTACATGTTACTGCTTACTATCATTTTGGAATTCACAGGAACGCAATATCAATCCCCATGGGACAGGGACATCGACATTCCGGAAACGTAGCAGACGGTTTCGGAATCAACGTGATGGAACTCCTGCCCAACAAAATGGACAATGCAGGAAGCTTGGTTTTCGTTGGTACTCAGGCCAAACTGAAATTAATCAATGAAAAATCTTACACTGTAAATACTGACGGAAACGCCCGACAGTTGGGTCGAGATATTGCTGCAGCAGCAACCGTTGAAGAGTTGGCTCATGGAGGGGGACATCAAGGGAAACACAATCGTCCAAATGAGTTTTATCCAGACCATTCAGAAACAGCTGGATATTACAAACCATACCGCTGGGGCATGACGATTGATTTGGATCGATGTAACGGTTGCTCAGCATGCGTGGTTGCATGTTACGCTGAAAATAATTTGCCGGTCGTAGGTAAAGTCAGAACTGCGATTGGACGTGAGATGTCCTGGATTCGACTGGAACGCTACATAGAGGGCTATGGAGACGACTTTGAAACACGATTTTCACCTATGCTTTGTCAACAATGTGGCAATGCTGGGTGTGAAACCGTTTGCCCTGTTTATGCGACATACCATAACCCGGAAGGTCTTAACGCGATGGTATACAACCGTTGTGTTGGAACGAGATACTGCTCAAACAACTGCGCATATAAGGTGAGACGATTCAACTGGTTCAATTACGAATTTCCGGCTCCGCTTGATCAACAATTGAACACCACAATCACCACACGTGAAGTCGGAGTGATGGAAAAATGCACATTCTGTGTGCAGAGAATCAAAGCTGCAAAATATGATGCAAAAAATCTAGGACGCGATTTAGAAGATGGTGAGGTGGTAACAGCTTGCCAGCAAACTTGTCCAACAAAAGCTATCACTTTTGGAAACCTGATGGATCCTGAAAGTAAAGTCTCCAAAAACGCTTTGCGGGATGATACAGAAAAAAGAGATCGGCAATATGAAGTCCTCGCTGAACTCAATTACAAACCAGCCATCACGTATCTAAAAAAGGTTAATACCAGAGAGGTTGGCGGACATCATTCTGACAGCCAAGGTTCTCATGAGCCGAAACAAACTCACGGATAACCAATGAAGCAAGAAACATACGGAGAATAAATGGGAACAACTGCGGAGTACAATGCATCCGCCGGGCGGGTTGTCATAGACGAGCACAGAGGTCATCCTGGGATCAAGGCAACTACCTTGGACTATGGACAAATAAATGATGAGATGCTGGCTATGCTGGACAAGCCGAATCCATCTTACTATCTTTTGCTGCTTGGTTTTTTGATGGCTTTAGGGCTAGGTGTACTGAGCTTTGCTGTTCAGGTCGATGTTGGGATAGGATTCAGCGGAATCAGTCATCCTATTGCCTGGGGTTTTTATATTACAAACTTCGTTTTTTGGATTGGAATTGGACACGCAGGGACTCTGATTTCCGCAGTATTTTATCTGACCCGTGCTCCATGGAGAACTGCAATTTACAGGAGTGCGGAAGCCATGACCGTGTTTGCAGTGTTCACTGCAGGATTATTTCCTCTGGTACACATCGGACGGCCTTGGCTCGCTTTCTGGCTGATTCCTTATCCGAATGAAAGGATGCTATGGGTCAACTTCAAGTCACCACTTCTTTGGGATGTGTTTGCAGTTACTACATATATGTCTGTTTCTATCATGTTCTTCTTGTTGGGACTGATTCCGGACCTTGCTATTTTGCGGGATGAAGCGGCCCGTAGAGGGAAAAAACTGAAAGCTCTGATTTACGCCCCTATGGCTTTAGCCTGGCGCGGTACAAACCATCAATGGGTGCATTATATGCGTGGCTACCTCATTTTTGCAGCTTGTGCAACTCCACTGGTTTTTTCAGTACATTCCATCGTTTCCTGGGACTTCGCTATGTCTTCAGTGCCCGGCTGGCACACCACTATTTTTGCTCCTTACTTTGTGGCTGGAGCAATTTTTTCTGGACTATCGATGGTGTTGACCGTTTTGATTCCAATGCGGGCAGTATTTGGTTTGCAGGATTACATTACAAACCATGTGATCCAAAGTGTAGCAAAGATGATTATTTTTACTTCATTAATTGTCGGTTACGCTTATGCTACTGAATTTTTCATTGGTTATTACAGCGGCAGTCCTTTTGAACGGGCTATTTTTTACTATCGCCCCTTTGGTGAGATGCAAAGCTGGACATTACTGGGAGACAACCAAATCAGTTTTCCGCAGATTGCATTCTGGCTAATGGTCTTCTGTAACGTTATTGCCCCCATACCTTTGTGGCGCTGGAAAATCAGGAACAACCCTTTAGCTGTTTGGATAATTGCTGCTTTGGTAAATGTTGGAATGTGGTTCGAACGTTTCAATATTATAGGCAGTTCCTTACAACACGAATACGATCCTGCATCCTGGGGAGAATACTGGCCCACCATTGTAGAAACTGGGGTCACCATTGGAAGTTTTGGATTCTTTTTTACACTATTTACTTTGTTTGCCAAGAGTTTACCGCCAATGGCAATCATGGAGTTGAAGGAAGGAGCTAATCCTCCCCTGAAACATGCTGAAAAAAAGGACACTAATGAGTAAATTCACTGGAGTTTGGGCGATTTTTGAATATCTGGATGAAACCACAGAAACCATCGAACAAATTCGGAAACAAGGAGTTCAGCCTACCGTAATTACCCCTTGCCCCAAGCATGAAATTGACCATGCGTTGGGTGAACCAACATCTCTTGTTCCCTGGATTGCTTTGGCATTTGGAGCTCTGGGTTGTTTCATTGGCTACAGTTTCCCAGCCTGGTCCGCTTCAGATTGGGTTTTACCGGTAAGTGGAAAACCTATCGTTGCTATACCACCATTCACGATTATCGGTTTTGAGCTAACAATTCTGTTTACGACAATTTTCACATTGTTGGGGCTGTTTCTTTTGGGATTCATCGATTCATTGCGCTTTCCGATTCCGAAGGGAGCTAAAAAATATCGACGTTTCCAGCGAGATCGTTTTGGTGTAGTAGTCCGCTGTGATGAAGCCAAGCTTGAGGAGTTTGAATCAATCATGAAAAAGAATGGTGCAGAGGAGGTGCATGTTGAAAAAGAATGAGTGCGCCTCAAAAAGGTATTTGTACGTAAGCATATTAGCGTTATTTTTGTTGACGACTGCTACTGTTGGAGCAATGGATCAGTATCCATATTTTGACCCACAAAAAGGTTATGGGATCGAAGATGATGCACGCCCCTGGTTTGACGGGAAAGATTATCCGTACTTTCGTGAAATGTATAATGGGAAAAGCCTCAAACCACAGGAAGAAGGAAGCTATCAAAGGTTTCCTGAAAAATCTGTTCCTGTGAGAGTGGTACTAGGCAAAATTGTAAAGATTTATGATCCATTTATTCCTGCTGTTTTCGGAGATGGTGCTGGAACTAAGGGGAACCCAAGAGAATTTATTCCAAAAAATCCCACGCAGGCAACTGCAGATTCGATAAAACGAGGACAAGCACTTTTTAACACTTATTGTGCCGCTTGTCATGGTGAGGATGGATTGTCACAAACTGTGGTAGTGGAGAAGGGTGTTCCTGCACCGCCAATCACAGCTTTTTTTCAAATTCCAACCGCTGCTTCGCACCTTTACAACAAAATTAAATACGGAAGTTTTTTCCAGGAACCGCGTGGTTTTATGCCTGCATACGGCGCACAGACTTCAGTCAGGGACCGATGGGATATGGTCAACTACATGATGAGTGAGTCGTTTGGTAAAGGAAGAAGTCAATGAAAGATATAGCAGAAAAATCTCTTTTTATTATTCCAGAAAATATTAAGCGACTCCTTTGGGCCTTCGTTATTTTAGGTGCAGGTATGTTTGTCGCCGGCCTGATAACTGGAGGAGAAGATAATGTGATACGCACATGGCAGACATTTTTGATCAACACAGTTTTTTGGGCCGGTATTGCTCACGCCGGCATCTTTTTCAGTGTCATTTGGCAACTGACTGATGCTAAATGGGGACGCCCATTTAAGCGTCTAGCTGAGGCATGTGCGGGATTCCTCCCCATTTCTTTCCTGATGTTCGTCATCGTTTTTTTCGGCAGTAACGTTCTTTATGAATGGACGCACAGTCCATTTTTGCATCATGGAATTGCGGTGAAAGCAGGTTGGCTGAACTTGCCGTTCTTTGTCAGCCGTAATATAGCCTGGCTTGTCTTAATATATGCAGTTTCCTGGTGGTTTGTAAAAACATCGATCAAGCCGGACATTGCTCTTGCCCGTAAGTTATTAGGCTCAGACTGGGGTGGAAAATTTGCCGACAAAATGCTGAGTGGATATGGAGAACACGAAGTTGAAGTGATACGCCTAGAAAAATTATCCAGAAAAATTGCTCCTGGACTGGCTTTGCTTTATACCTTTGGCGGAACATTTTTGGCCTGGGATTTTGTTATGACTCTTGACCAAGAATGGTTTAGTACTTTGTTTGGAGTCTTTTTCATCATCGGCAACATGCATGCTTTCTTGGGCTTAATGCTTGCCATTAGTGTTACCGTAAGAAACAGGTTTGGAATTGAAGAGTACATCACAATTAACCGTTTGCATGATTTGGCAAAGATGGTTTTTGCGTTTGCACTGCTTTGGGCCTATATGGGCTATTCGCAGTATCTGGTTATCTGGTACGCAGATTTACCGGAAGAGACACCATATTTAGTGATTCGCTCCATGGAGCAACCATGGGCAACGATGTTTTTGCTGATAATTATTGGAGTATTTGCAATCCCTTTCCTCGGACTTTTGCCTAAAACTTTTTGCCGTATGCCAAATTACACTAGAGCAATGGGAATTTGGGTTGTAATAGGTCAATGGTTTGCTATTTACTTAATGGTGGTGCCTTCTTTGCAACACTTCGGACATTATCATGTAAATATGGGTTTGCACGAAATACTGATCACTCTTGGCTTTATTGGCATATTTTTTCTCAGCTACTTCACCTTTCTCGGAAAAGTACCAATCCTACCTATATCAGACAAACACCTGTGCCGTTCCTGGCATGGCCATTGATCCGACACAAAGGCATACTTGGTTTTGCAGAGACGAAAGTAGTAAGCAGCATAAAGTCTCTGTTCTTCTATCTGTTTTCTCGTGAGTTCATTTTCCAAAGAGAAAACTCTTCCCGCTTTTTCCATATCCAGTTTATTAAGTTTCAGATTCTGGTTACAGGGTTACTCTGCTGCATCTTGGCTTCATCAGCAGCACGCGGCCAGGATGTTGTTAATTCTGAGGCCGATGATCCGTTTATCGATCCGGATGCAGCAAGTGAAGCGCTCCATCCTGCTGAACGAACAGAGTCTTCATTGGCCTACATGCTGGGAATCGGCTATGGATTAAACCCAATTATTCTTCTTGCTCCTGCAGTAAGTGTTGGAATGTATTTGGATCCAGTTGTAATTGGTGTAGAAATTAGTGATTCCGAGCATCTTGGAATTTGGGAAAAGGAGCGTAGAGAAAATTTTGGAACCTCCAGGTTTAGTGGAGAAACACAGTTCGTGAAATGGTTTTTTGGAGACAACTTTTATCTGATGGCTGCAAGAGAGCACCGGACTGTAAAATTATGGAACCGTACTTATAATCGTTCTGGTTTCGGAAAAGCACTGTTTGATATGCATTTTGACACAACATTAACCAGTTTGGGAACGGGTTTGCTGCGTTTTAACGATATTGGATTTTTAGCCATAGACATTATACGTTATAGTTTTCTGCAGAAGCAGTCCGTCAAAACAGTTGAGCATTGGGAAACATGGAGCATTATTTCCGGATCAAGAGAACCCCTAGATAAAAATATCCGGGAACGGCAAGAAAATTGGGTAGACATATTGGATTCACCCACAAGCCTTTTTGCGACTTTTGGGTTCTATTTTTGAAATGAAGAACGAATGTCTAGATCCACAGTTGAGAGTTCTTTTTTTTGAGCATAACCAAAGATATACCAGAGAAGAGCAATAGACGCCAGACCTA
>Ga0209753_1001263_pt1 | contig 10643 bp, 6 predicted proteins | sample METZYME_3_550m_FD_187550 | JGI IMG/M metagenome (GOLD analysis project Ga0209753, IMG submission 187550) | Marine microbial communities from oxygen minimum zone in mesopelagic equatorial Pacific - METZYME_3_550m (SPAdes) (version 2) | ecosystem: Environmental > Aquatic > Marine > Oceanic | place... | reverse complement strand
TCGTCGTTGTTGTTCACCGAAATCCTGACCCCCCGGGTCGATTTGTCCCCGCTGTTCGGTGCCGGCGGGATCCCGCGAGTGCTGTAGTCGAAGGCGAAGTCCACGGTAAAATCCCCAAGCGCAGCGTCGTAAGCGTCGTCATTCTCGTCGGCGTTTGTGCCGCTGAGGACGATCCAGTTGGCTGAGGTGTCCGTGTTAAAATCGTCTTCAAACAGGACCTGGGCGAACCCGTTCAATGAAAACGTGAAAAAGGCGGCGACAAGAAGCCGTGCCCAATGGGATACAGAGGAGGATTTCATGATGTTACTTATTTGATAGTTATTTGCTGATATGGGTTTTAGGTTGCAAGCGATTGCTTATCAGGTGACTGAAGTAAGTCCAGAAGGAACGCCAGAAAAAAATCTCACTGTTTTACACGCGCCGGCAACTCGACTCCCAAATCTGTTCAGTCCCCTTGAACGGCTTCACCACTACCCGAGCCCGGTAACCATAGCTCTTGGCTGAACCCCAAGAATACGGTCCAGTAAACCAGAGGGGCAATCGGAGCGGCCTACAAGCTTTACTCGGCGGGCGATTGCAGCTTACATCGGGTTGGTGCTGATTCCACACGATGAGATTTGGTGGATGCCATTTTCAGAGGTTAGGGGCAGGCATTCGGTCTGCACCAATATTGAGCGAGACGGGCTGGCTGAGTACCGCGGTGCCACCGATGCCCTAAAAAAATGGCAACAGAAGTGGCACCAACAATTTGAATGTTCAAAAACCTCCGTAAACTTTGACTGAAATGAACATAGAGTTTTCCTTTGTCGATTGATCATGAATCCTTTTTCCGCTATGCCCAATAATCTACCGCTTGGCCAAGCGCAAAATCGGCGCGACTTTCTTTGGCGCTCGGGCGGTGGATTGGGCGGCATCGCCCTTGCCGGCATGCTCGGACGCGACGGCGTGCTTGCAGATACAGCGGCAACCCGCCAGCCGGTCGGCCTGCACCACGTGCCCAGGGCCAAGCGAGTGATTCAGTTGTTCATGGGCGGTGCAGCGAGTCATTTGGACTTGTTCGACTACAAGCCAGAGCTTCTCAAACGCCATGGTCAAAAATGGGATCCGGGCGAAACGATCGAGTTGTTCCAAAGTTCCCCAGGCAATACATTCAAATCGCCCTGGGAATGGTCGCAGCACGGCCAGTGCGGTAAGCCGCTGACCTCCATCGTGTCGGAACTTGGCCAATGCGTGGATGACATAACATTCATTCACAATGTCGTCGGTAAAACCGGCGTTCATAGCCAGGCCACCTACCTGCAGTCGACCGGCTTTCAGCGCCCCGGTTTCCCCGGGATGGGAGCTTGGGTGAGCTATGGTTTAGGCAGCCTAAATGACAATCTGCCAACATTCGTGGTATTGCCGGATCATCGAGGCTATGCCTCCAACGGGCCAAAAAACTGGAGTTCCGCATTTCTCCCAGCAGCGCATCAGGGCACGACACTGTTCCCAGGACGGGCCAATCCGATCGCCGATCTTCATCCGCCGAAAGGTTCGTTTGTGAACCCCGAGAGCGAGACAGACACCCAGTCACTATTGGCCAAGTTCAACCGAAGACACGCCGCGACGCGCTCGACCGACTCGCGGTTGGACGCCCGAATCAAGTCGTACGAACTTGCGGCCCGCATGCAGTTGAGTGCCCCTGAGGCACTCGATATTTCCGGTGAACCCAGCCACATCAAGCGGCTATATGGTCTTGATCATAATATCAAAACCTGGCCCAAGGAAATCAACGAGATCGAGGAGATCGACTATTTCTCCCGCAAGTGCGTCGTCGCGCGGCGACTGCTCGAGCGTGGCGTGCGCTTCGTCCAGATTTGGTCCGGGAACGACAACGGATTCCCGCGCCGCAACTGGGACTCGCACGAGGATATCCAGCGCGATCATGGTCCACTCGCTCGCGGCATGGCGCGCGGCACGGCAGCGCTGATCCTTGACCTCAAACAACGAGGCATGCTTGACGACACGATCATTCTTTGGACGACCGAGTTCGGCCGGATGCCGTGCGCCCAGGGCAGCAAGGGACGGGATCATAACCCGTTCGTGTTCACCAATTGGCTGGCCGGGGGTGGAATCAAGGGCGGTGTGACCCATGGTGAAAGTGACCAATGGGGCTTTCGACCAGCCGAGCGCAGCAACCCAACTGCCTGCCATGACATTCATGCGACCATCCTTCACCAACTTGGAATCAACCACGAACAGTTGACAGTGCGCCACGACGGGATTGACCGACGACTCACCGACGTTCATGGTCACGTCATCCAGGAGATTTTAGCCTAAAAGATCTTATGAAAACCAAACTTGACCGAAACGGTTTTACGCTGATCGAACTGCTGGTCGTGATCGCAATCATTGCCATTCTCGCCGCCCTGCTGCTGCCCGCTTTGGCAAAAGCCAAGCAGTCCGCCGTCAAAACCCACTGCGCCAGCAACATGAAACAGTGGGGGATTGGTACAATGATGTATGGCGGTGACAATGACGATTACTTTCCAGATAATACAAGAGGCCAACACACCAGTTGGGTCAGCAAGGAAGTCGACGACTTTTGGAAAAAGTACATCATGCCGCAAAAGTTCGATTCCAAGAAAAAAAAGAAGGATCGGGGTCATGTGATTTTCTGTCCATCAGATGAATGGCATCGCGAGGCGGATTTGTGGCGGAACAACGCCAACCAATACCCTATCCTAACCGGTTATTTCTGGCTACCACACCGAGATCTTGGCTCTTGGGGTTACAACATCAACGGCTTGGAAGCCAAGGCAAGCAAGGGCATTGCCGGTTGGCATTCCCGAAAAAAAATAAACCAGGCCGTTTTTCCCGGAACGCCTTCACAAATCCCAACCTTGATTGATCGAATACAGGGTTTTGGATCCTTTGGTGGTGGTAAATTGAGAATGACCAGTTGGTACACCGATTCCGGTGGGAAAAGTATACCGACGGCCAATCACCCGACTGGCCCGAAAGGTGAACCTCCTGGAGGAAACTTCCTCATGACTGATGGCCACGTTGAGTGGTTCAAACTGCAACAGGTCGAGGTGGGCTCCAACGGCGGCAGTTGGCAGTGCATCTATAAGATGCCCATTGAATAACTCCCCCCCGAACCACCGGCAACCAGCATGATCATCCGCAACCTGGGCGTCCCAGCCATCACGGCGGTTTTGGTGCTTGGCCAGGCGGCGGGCAGCGCGGAGACGGCGTTGACCAAGGACTACTGGGTCCATTTTGCCACGGTTGCCGAGGCCAAGGAACGCCTAGCCAAGCAGGATGTTTACATCCAAGGCTTAAGTCCATTTGAGCGCGCAGCAAAAATCAAACAGGCCGGTCCCGTTTCGACCAATCAATACATCGATTTCATCCAAAACCAAGCGATTGAGTGGATTGATGAAGACAAGGCCAAATTGCGCGAAGTGGTCGCCGCGGCCAAGCCGAAATTAGCCCGGTTTGCCAAGCACCTGCCCGAGCGCATCGACCTCATCAAGACCACCGGCAACGACGAGGGCGCCGCACCGTACACCCGCGGCACCAGTATCATTTTGCCCAGGCAGAGGGCTGGCCAATCCGCCAAGGGGCTCGAACGGCTGTTTTATCACGAGCTGTTTCATATCATTTCCCGCAGCAACCCCAAGTTGCGCGATCAACTTTACAGGATCATCGGCTACGAAAAGTGCGGCGTGGTCTTGTTGCCGAGTGACATGATGCCACGCCGCATCAGCAACCCCGATGCACCGGTGGTGGAGCACTGCATTCAAGTTTCGAAGGACGACAAGTCATACTGGGCAGCCCCAGTGCTCTTCTCGCGCACGCCCAAATACAACCCTGAAACCGGTGGCACATTTTTTCGCTACCTCGAGTTTCGCCTGATGGCCATCGATCGCAAAAGCGCCACGGCCACCCTCGAGGACGGCAAGCCGGTTTTATTTAAACCCAATGAAGTGGAGGGGTTCTTCGAGCAGATCGGCCGTAATACCGGCTATATCATCCACCCAGAGGAAACACTGGCAAACAACTTTGTTCATTTGATGACAGGAAAACAGGATCTTAAAAACCCTGAGATCCCGGAGAAGATCGAAGCGATCCTGATGTCGGATTGAATGCTTAGCGCAGGGAATCGTACCAGTACCTGCAGTTGTCCCGTTGCTTCAATGTCTCCCCGAAAGTGACGATTGCTTCCAGGCCGTGTGCCAAATTCTTTAGCGTGAACAATGCGCGAACCTTGCGCCCGGAACTGATCACCGGCTCGTTCAATATCATCATGCGCTTGGCCAAGCGTTGCCCCAGCCGGTTAAGGCGGATGCAGTACTCAACCTCCTCGGCGGCGAACCAGTCCTGACTGAAGCCGCCAAGCTCTCGAAAGGCGGATGCGCGACAAAATAAAAACGAGCCGGCAGCCCAACGCATCACCCGGCCGATGGTATTCCAGATAATCACCGTCTGACGGGCAAGCCATGGGCCGCTGTCGAACGTCACCGGGCAACCGCCACCAAGACAGTCCTCACGTGTCATCGCCCGCATCATTTCGCGGAAGAGAATCGGTGTCACCTGTGTGTCGGCATCGACGAACACCAGCCAGTCGCCCCTAGCCGCACGGCCGGCGGCATTTCGTGACGCGGCGATTTGGTTGAACGACTCGAATACCACCCGCACGCCATTGGCCTTGGCCACCGAGGCCGTCTGGTCGGTCGAGTTGTTATCGCAGACAACGATCTCACTCGCCCATCCGGCCTGATCAAACACGGCACACGCCTTGTGGGCTGCCCTGAGGGTTCCGGGCAGGTACTTTTCCTCGTTAAAGGCCGGAATGACAATGGACACAAGCACTTGGACAAGCGTAACCGGACGCACACAGTGATTCAACTTGCGTCTCTTTCTGCTGGCGTTTAGGGACGAGATCCCTGATTTTTGCGCCGATGTCTTTCCTACAGAAACGAGCAGGCAGAATCTTGGCGATCATAGCCGGGCTTATTGTCACGACAGCCACAGGCACTACGGACACGAAGAAACCATCCTGGATTTGGGGCCCCGGAGCAGCGCAGGAAAACGAGACGGTTTTCTTCCGGAAAATCGTCCAGCTCAATACCAAGGACTTAGGGCCCGGGGCCAAGCAGGTCCAGTCGGCCAAATTCACAATGTCATGCGACAACGGCTTCGAGGCGTTTATCAACGGCAAAAAAGTGCTGGCTGGTGGAGACTGGAACAACGCCCGAACAGCGGACGTCAAGAAGCATTTGAAAGTCGGCAGAAATGTCATCGCGGTGCGCGCCTGGAACGAGGGCAGTGTCGCCGGACTGGTGGGCCAGCTCGACATCGCCTCCAGCACCTCTCGCCACAATATCATCAATACCGACTCATCGTGGCGTGCGAGCCGCTCCAAAGCAGACGGCTGGGAGTCGCTCAATTTCGACAACAGGAACTGGAGACCCTCTCGCATCACCGGGGCGCTCGGTGACGGGCCGTGGGGCAATGTGTTCGCCAAGGCGAGCAAGGGCAATGGCGGCACTCCGGGTGTTCCCGCCCCGGAGCAACTCACCTTGGCCAAAGGCTTCAAGGCGGAGTTGCTGCATGTCGTGCCCAAGGGCGAGCAAGGCTCGTGGGTGGCGATGACGGAGGACCACAAAGGCCGCCTCATCGCCTCAGACCAGTACGGGCACCTCTACCGAATCACTCCTCCAAAAATAGGTGAAGACGTCTCGAAGATTTACATCGAAAAAATCGACGCTCCAATCGGCCACGCGCATGGATTGCTCTGGGCGTTCAACAGCCTGTACGTTGTGGTCAACGGCGGCGGCATTGCCGGGCACGGTAGCGGTCTTTACCGGGTGATCGACACCAACGGTGACGACAAACTCGACAAAGTCGAGACATTGAAAAAAATCAACGGCGGCGGCGAGCACGGCCCACATGATGTCATCCTGACTCCCGACAAAAAGAACCTCTACGTTGTCGCCGGCAACCACACACGGCTACCGGACGACATCAACACCAAGCGCAACCCCTCTGCGTTTGAGGAGGATCTGCTTCTGCCTCGCCAACCGGATGCCCGGGGTCACGCTCGGACCATTCGCGCACCGGGTGGCTGGATTTGCCAGGTCACACCCGATGGCAAAAACTGGGATCTCATCTCCAGCGGCTACCGCAATGCTTACGGCCTCGCGCTAAACGCCCACGACGAACTCTTCACCTTTGATGCCGACATGGAGTGGGACTACGGCACGCCGTGGTACCGCCCTACCCGCGTCAACCACGTCGTCAGCGGCAGTGAATACGGCTGGCGCACCGGCACCGGCAAATGGCCTGCCTACTACCCGGACAGCCTGCCGCCGGCGATCGACATCGGCCCGGGTTGCCCAACTGGGACAAAGTTCGGCACCGGCGCTAATTTCCCGAAACGCTACCAGGATGCCCTCTACATACTCGACTGGACCTTCGGCACGATCTACGCCATCCACCTGACACCCAACGGCGCCTCGTACACAGGTACACGCGAAACCTTCGTCGCCGGAAAGCCGTTCCCGGTAACCGACCTCGTGTTCCACAGCGACGGCGCAATGTACTTCGCTATCGGAGGACGCCGCGCGCAATCCGCCCTGTACCGGGTGACATGGGGCGGCGGCGACATCGCTACGAAACCCCCGACACAGGCCGAGAAAGAGGCGGCTAAGTTGCGTAAACTTCGAAAACGGCTCGAGGCCTTCCACGGGAGGCGGGACACCCAGGCCGTCAAGACCGCATTCAAACACCTCGGCCACGGGGACCGGTTCATCCGGTACGCCGCCCGAATTGCCATCGAGAACCAACCGGTCAGCGAATGGAAAAAGAAGGTGCTCAACGCCAAGAAGGCAGACACAGTCATCACCGGTGCGGTTGCTCTCGCCCGAATGGGAGAAGCCTCTTCACGCGATGCCCTGCTTAATAAGCTGCTGTCACTCGAATTGGCCAAGCTTAGCGAACGCCAAAAACTTGGGTTGAGCCGCGCATATGCCCTGGCTTTCGTCCGAATGGGCGAACCCGGCAGCAAGAACTTGGCCAAGCGCCTGGTCGACTCGTTCGATAGCCAATACCCGGCCGAGAGCGCCGACCTAAACCGAGAGCTTTCGCAGTTGCTCGTCTTCCTAAAGGCGCCGTCAGTCATTGACAAGACTCTGGCCATGATGGACACCAAGGTGGCCTCCACGATGGTGGTTGACAAGGAGGCGCTCGACCGAAACGACGGCTATGGTGGCACTATTAAGAAGGTCTTGGCCAACACGCCGGAGATCCAAAACCTCCACTACGCCATGACGCTGCGTAACCTGCGCTACGGCTGGAAAGAGGATCAGCGCAAAAAATATTTTGAGTGGTACAAGGATGCCGCGACCAAGAGCGGCGGCGTCAGCTACGGTGGCTTCCTGAAAAACTTTCAGAAAGACGCCCTGGCCAACGCACCGGCTAAGGAGCGTGCCGCACTCGAGAAACTCGTCGGCGACGCCTCGCTGGCTTACAAGCCAGCCAAGCCACCGACACCAAAAGGCCCAGGTCAACTGTGGAAGCTCGGGGAAACGGCAGAGTTGATCGACGCCAATATGAAGCGCCGCAATTTCGAGAACGGCAAACGCAGTTTTGCCGCCGCGCTCTGTGCCTCCTGCCACCGATTTGACGGTCAGGGCGGAGCCACTGGCCCCGACCTGACCTCCGTCGCAAGCAGGTTCGGCACACGCGATCTGCTCGACTCTATCATCAACCCGAACAAGGCCGTCTCAGACCAGTACGAATCGTCGCTCGTGAGCAGAAAAAACGGCGACGTCGTGAACGGCCGCGTATTGTTCGAGGAAAACGGAGAATTGCACATTTCAGTCAACCCTCTGGATCCGGATCTAGTCACCATCGTGAAACACTCGGACGTGGAGAGCGTGAAGCCCTCCCCCATCTCACCAATGCCTCCCGCATTGATAAACATTCTGAACAAGGACGAACTGCTTGACCTTTTTGCCTACATCAAATCCGGCGGTAATCGAGCCGATGCCGTGTTCTCAAACTAGGCGAATACTTTTTTACTGCGCGCCCAAGCGCAGGGCCTTTAGTCCTGTCCCTTAGTTTCACTAGGATCGCCGGCCAGGCGCCGGGCGATGAATTGACGGATCTTTGGGATTTGGCACTTGGCCAGAAGCTCAACAGCCCTGGCTCGGTCTCCACCAACGGCCGGATTGATCCCGTACCAAATCATCAAGGGCAAAACCGGATCGGCAGAGTAGCTCTTGTGCGAAACCAACGGCGTGGCCAAGGCCCAACGCTTGGCCAAGGGGAGCAAACGCAGCGTCGAGGCAAGGTTCAGTTGAACCAGACCAGCCATGTCCGAACCGGCCATCTCGACGAAGCGCCTGAGCGCTTCAACTGAAACTTGGCCACCATCGGTAAGCAGTTTGATCGCCCAAACACGAATATGCTCACTTTCGTCGTTCGACTGTTCAAGCAACCAATCTTCATCCAAGCCGCCAGTGGTATGCAGCGCCCACATGGCGCGGAGACGGTGCGGAATTGATACGCTCCCAGAGTACAGTTCAAACAAATGTTCGCGCACTTGGCCAAGGTCATCCCCGGCGACGGCACGCTCCTGCAACAACCGGCGTGCCATTCGCACGTGCCACTCGTTGGTGTGGGTTTGCAACTTGGCCAAATCGAGGCTGCTCAGTTTGCTTAAATCCTTTTTCAGCGCCTTGGTTTTGCCATGGGTGATCTTAAAGATGCGACCACTGGTGCGGTGGATGCCGTCACTGTCGTGGCACTCACCGATGTCCGACCAATCGAGCACAAACACACCACCGTCAGGCCCGCAGGCCAGATCAATGCCGCGAAACCACAAGTCGCGGGTCAACATGAAATCGTCTGCATGGCTACCTGCGTAGCCTGCCCCCTGTCGGTACAAAGTGTCCTGGTTGATCCGACGGCCGTGCAGGTTCAGCGTGAACACACGGCCACGATATTCCTCCGGCCAGTTGTCTGCGCCATAGATCATCATCCCGCAATGCGCGTGGCCGCCACCGGCCGCATCGCTCGTCAAGGTCATGCCTTTATTTTTGAGGTCGGCCCAGTGCTCGTTGCCCTGGTCCCAGTGGAAGTGATCGCCGGTTTGCGGGATGAGCTCGTACAGGAACTTGTCGAAGTGGTTGCCGTACATGCGCCGGTAGCGCGCACCGGGAACTACATGCCAGAGGTGCCCGATTACGGAGTTGATGAAAAAGAGCTGCCCGTGCCTGTCCCAATCGTGTCCCCATGAATTGGTCGTACCGCGGCAGACAACATCAAACTCCTTCGTAACCGGATGGTAGCGAAAAATACTGCAGTTGATGCGTGCGCGCTTTTCCTGTGACGTACCCGGAACGCCGACCTCCGAATTGGCGAGGATGCCGTGCCGCCCGTAAAGCCACCCATCCGGTCCCCACTTCAGCCCGTTGACGATGTTGTGACGAACGGTGTCGTTGTCGAAACCGTCGAGCACCACCTCCGGCGCGTCGTCCGGCACGTCGTCACCGTTGCGGTCTGGAATAAATAGGATATTGGGCGCGCAGGCGGCCCAGACGCCGCCAAACCCAAGCACGATTGACGTCAGTTGCGTCGCCTGATCCCAAAACACCTTTCGCCTGTCAAAGACGCCGTCGTTGTCGGTGTCCTCGAAAATCAGAATGCGATCCTTTAGACGCAAGTCGAAGTTCACCCGGCTCTCGGCATAGGTGTAGCACTCGGCCACCCACAACCGCCCGCGACTGTCCCAAGCCATGGCGATCGGCTGCTGGACGTCCGGCTCGGCCGCGCTGAGTTGCACCCTAAACTCATCCGGCAGTGAGATGCCCTTCAGCGCATCGGCTGGTTTCACGAATGGCGTGGTGATCTCCTGAGTATTGACTAGCTGTTGCTCAGCCGCATTCAGCAATACAAAGCCAAGCACACAAACACAGAGTGTTGTCAACCGCTTCATTGATTAGTTGCACGGATAAAATAAACATATGGCTCTTTCGTCAATGTCTTTTATGTAATCACCTGGACCCGTTCAAAATGTAAGGCCAGCTGTAATTATTTCAGGGTTCAATGCCGCACACGATAAAACATCGACCTTGAACCGGGAGCCACTGGGTGCGGAGAAGACACCCCGACAACATCGTTCCACGGGCCGGTAATCTTTTCGGCCCCCTGCAACGTGCCCGGCTCGGACCAGGTAATAATCATATTTCCGTCCTGCAACAAAACACTCATTGTGGCGGGCCTCACCTCGGCAATGGCATCAGGCGGGATATAGGCGGTGATCGCCCGGTCATCATCTTCGTTGATCAGGAATTTCATCCCGGTAGGCGCGACATTTAACCATTCCAGGCTAGAGGCCGTCCCGCCGCTCGCGGTCAACGAGGAACTCCCTCCCAGGTAATCATAGTAGAGCAGCGTGAAGGGATAGAGGCCGGGTTTTTCGACGACAAATTTGTATTGCCAAGCCTTTGCATCATCGAGGCCTGGGTTGACCGATTCGTCAGGGTACAGTTCCTCGGCTTCATCCCCGAACCCCACGTGGAGAAGGTGTCCCGGGGTGGTTGTGATTTGCATGTGGTAATATCCCTTCTTTAGATCGAGATAGGCGGTCG
>Ga0209753_1001256_pt1 | contig 10673 bp, 9 predicted proteins | sample METZYME_3_550m_FD_187550 | JGI IMG/M metagenome (GOLD analysis project Ga0209753, IMG submission 187550) | Marine microbial communities from oxygen minimum zone in mesopelagic equatorial Pacific - METZYME_3_550m (SPAdes) (version 2) | ecosystem: Environmental > Aquatic > Marine > Oceanic | place... | reverse complement strand
ATTCCAAAAAAAAAGCCGAGGGGCCAAGGCCCCCCGGCTATAAAAAACTAATAACGATTAACGATCTCTTTCTTTCACGTGTGCCGCACCACCGAAGAGACCTCGCTCGGTACCTACCGGCATACCCAATCCAGGCTCAATGTAGGTACCTGGTGTTACGTGATCCGAATGGTAGTCCGGCTGATAGGTCTTACCAGAACCGGGATCAACCTTCCAGTCATGAAAGAAATCCGTAGCCCGACGTTGGCAGTTTATAGTCACTTTTCCTGGGCCCTTATTCTTAAATACGGTTCTTTGCGCCAAGGCATTAGCTTGGTATCCACCGGGAGCTAATGTACGAGTAACATCCTTGCCCCAGCCGTAGCCAATCGGGCCAACATTGAATACCAACTGCGTGTCTCTCTTCTCATCTTGGTTTGTGGCAAGCCAACCAGCCTTTTCACATGTCGTAGTTTGACCTGCTGCCAAGACGTTTACAGCCGCGCCAGAAATGGACGCTACAAACATGAATGCTACTGCTACAGTTAAAGCCAACACTGTCTTCTTCATCGTGCTCCCCCTTTCAAAAAAAAAGCAGAATGATTATTAAAATCTCTCGCCTTATTCAAACATCGTTATCCGAGGCACCCATTAAGCTAACCGCCTCGCGTTGAAATCCTATTTGCTAAGGACAGTACCAAAAGTACCTATACATGTCAAGCCATAAACAAAAAATACAAAAAAAACATAAAATCTTTTAAAAATAACAAGTTAAGACATAATTCTACCTCCAAAATCGCTGCAAACTGCCACGAAAAAGCCAAAATATTAAAAAATATTAATTTTTTTCAGTCCCACGCCTACAAGAAATTTCAGACTATACACAAAAGGGTGGGATTCCTTCTTCAACCCATTCCCCAGCCTGATCATTTTTCATGTTCTTTAAATTTTTCAAAGCTCCTGAGGTCATGAGTTTTTGTGATTCACCAAACTTCTGTAAAATGACTTCCGGGGAGTCGGCTAGCAGGTTACCAAACTTAGGCTTACATCCTAAGTTTCCCACATCACAACAAGGGGTCATTTCCCCGGTCTGAAGAATGGTCATAATTTCAATCACTCCTCGAATGGCAGTACACTCAACTTTGTAAATATCCTTTGGAAAAGGCAAGGACGTCATATCCCGTATCCCCTCTGGGTTAACATGAAACGAAGGGATCGCATTAACCGCAAAAACAAAACCACCTGGGCAGGACACATAATTTTCCAAGTCACCCATCCCATCTAGAAAATCATCTTCTCGGCATTGTGGGTTTTTCTCTGTAGTTTTTTTAAGCCGATCATGAAACTCATCAAGCAACTCCAAAACAGGGGTAAATTTTTGTTGCGCCTGCTCATTAAAAAAATCTACTAAAATATTAATCTGCTTTAAGAGATCTTCCAAGCTTTCGTATATCAGGTTCACAATCAAGCCATTTTGCAGCTTAATAATTTTCCCTAACAATGGTTGCTGTCTAGATTCCCACACTGTCGGATAAAGAGTGATATCAATGCGGCCTCTTAATCTTGTTATTTCCACCAATCGTTCCCAACGCTTTGACTTTTCAGAGTTGATATCCAAATTGGTATGAAGTCGCACGTTGTCAGAGAGCGTTCTAAATATCTTGTAGATTTCCACAATATGCGGGTTTTGTGACGCCTCTCCACCCGTCAAATTGATTTCTTTTTTTGCTAAATCTTTTAATGGCTCAACCGAACGAATTTTTTCTGCCATAAGCCCGGCAGTATCTGGAGTCATATGCCAGTATTCCCTAGATTCTAAAAGGGGCTTTAGGGGAGCATATACATGGCAAAACCGACACTCATCGCGCACATAACGATTACAGCTAGCCTCCACAAAAATACTAAGCATAAATCCTCATGCAAACCGGAAAAATTAGCAAACGGGAAACGTTACCCAACTCAAAAAATGATAACTAGATCGCATAACAATAAAATCTTTGGGACTTTCCCATAGTATATCCCAGATTTTCCACTGAAAAAAAAATTTGTCCATCTATAATGACCCAAGAAGGGTTTAAATTCTAGCATTGTGCAAGATTGTCTAGTAATCACTAACGATCTCCATATGAGAAAAGACTTTCTCAACTTTTAAGTTTAGCTATGAAATAAGCGCTTAAAAATGCATGAAATTTTGATCTTAGTGCAAACATAAAAAAAACAGGAAAACACAAAATGAGTTTAATGACGGCAAGGGCTTCATTGGAGAAATTCTCGATAAAAGATCCTTGCTTTTTGGATATCAAAACACATCCGGACTGGGCAAACATATTTGGGAACGGTAATCCTTTAAAAGTTGAAATCGGCTTTGGGATGGGAGATTTCTTGATTGAAATGGCCACCAGGGAACTCCATAGCAATTTCATAGGCATAGATTTTACAAAAAGTGGCGTCCAAAGTTTATTAACTAAAGTTAAAGCCTATCAACTAGGGAACATACGTGTCGTATACGGAGACGCGAGAAATAAGCTTTCTGCCCTATTTAGGGATGAAGAACTGGAAACTGTCTATGTAAATTTCCCTGATCCTTGGCCTAGAAAACGGCATCTGAAGCGAAGACTTTTCAACCCCGAGTTTGTTAATTTACTAGCACAAAAACTAGGTTCTGGAGGCCATGTTTACCTGGCAACTGATAGCGAGTCGTACGCCCAGCAAATGATGGAATATTTTGATGCAGAACCATCCTGCCAAAACATGAATCAACCATCTGGTTTTCTGGGTAGCCGTAAGGGTCTGCCTAAAACTAAATACGAAAAAAGCTTTATCTACGCAGGAGAAAAAACCTACTACCTAGAGTACTCTCGCTTACCCATTGCAGGCAAGCCTGAGAATCCAGCCAAAAAAGATTTCTTGGAAAATAAAAATACCCCCTCTTTCACTGACGCCGAAAAACAATTCAAAAGTAATGACCATCTCCTAACTGAAAAATTTCAAAGCGATGAAGCCAATGCTGAAGATGCTTGCGATCTCAAAATAGTTGCTGACAGCATAGCGGAAGCAGGCGACAAAAAGTGGGCTAAGAAAGTTTATAAAAAAGCAGAAGAGAAAGCCAGAGATAGTCTGGATTTTAATTGGCTTGCGTATAGCATTGCCAAAATATTAGGCGATACCAACTGGGCACGAAGTATATACACAAAAGCTGAGGGCAAATCAGAGAGCAGTCTAGAGTTGAATTGGCTTGCGTACAGTATTTTCGAGACACTTAACGATAAAGAGTGGGCAAAACAGTTATACGAGAAAGCTGCAAACATGCCGGGAAATATTCGTGAATTGTGCGACCTCGCTGACAGTATTCATGAGACATTCGGCGAAGTGCACTGGGTTAAAAAAATTTATCACCTGGCTGAAGAGAAGGTTGAAGAGTATTCTGACTGCCATGAACTTGCCGATGTTATATATAAAAAACTTGGGAACAAGGAAAAACCTCGAGAGTTGTACAAGAAAGCAGAAGATAAGGCCACTGATGGTAGTGATCTTCATAGCCTAGCTGAATCTATTTATAAAAACTTCACGGATAAGAAGTGGGCAATGAGCCTTTATAGCAAGGCCGAAAACAAGGCTCAAAGCAGCGGGGATTTCTGCAGTCTTGCTGACAGTCTTTACAAAAATTTAAACGATAAAAAATGGGCTTTCGCCCTTTACAAAAAAGCAGAAAACCAAGCAAAAACAAGCTGCGAACTTCGGGACCTTGCTGATAGTCTTTGCTTGGAATTGGAAGACTTGGGGTGGGCTAGAGATTTATATATGAAGTCAGAAGGAAAGGCCAAGTTCTTTTATGAATTCCGCCGACTCGCTGAGTGCCTATTCAAAAACCTAGGGGATAAAGAATGGGCAAGGGAGGTTTACAAAAAAGCAGCGAACAAGGCAACATATACTTCCGAGTTTAATTGTCTTGCCACAAGTGTCCGAAAAAACATGGGAGAGGAAGTTAATCGTATTCTATTTTGATTTTTTTAGCTTACGCCGTCGCAGCTTATCACCAAGTTTTTCAACTAGTCGTAGTATAGTCATCAAGGAGAATGCCGCATAAACAATCAAACTCTAAACTTCAGCGAGCTGAGACTAGAAAGTGCCGTGGAGTTACGAAGAGCTTTTTCCCCTTCTTCGCTAAAATCATTAACAACCAACTGCATGCTACGTAATTTTTTTAAAGTTTTAGAGTTAGCTAGGTACCTTGCCCCCTCATCACCTATTCGATTAGACTTTAAATTCAAAGTCCTAAGGTTAGACAAAATCTCTGATTCTGCTATTGCTTTAACTCCCTCATCACCAATATCATTCATAGTAAGATCCAGAGTCCTAAGATTTCTAAGTTCTTCCTTTTGCGCGAGAGCCTTGGCGCCGACTTCGCGTATAAACTGAGCTTTGAGGCTCAATACTTGGCCGTCTGGACTCAATCGGTCACGAATCAATTCATCCAACCTGTCCGATGACATATATGCCTCCTCGAAAAATTTTTAAGCGCTTCAGAGTATCAACCTATCCCTTGAATTTCTTTTGCAACAAAACCAAACTCGTCGTATATATCCCAGCCTTCCTGTAACATTTTACGCGCATACTTGACCATGAGTTGAGCTTGTGAATGGTTGGGACTTAATTCGAGCGCCTTTTTAAGATACTGCAAGCTTTGCTTTACATCCTTTATTTCGCCTCCGTAAACTTCAATTTGACGAGACTTATCGATCAAGTCAGAAGCCCACTTGTAGTAAATATCGGCAATCTGTCTTGGCGCGTTTTCCTTTACGTGGTCAACTATCTCCTCGTCGGCCTGCAAGCTATCTAGCATCTTGATTGCGTCCTCATACTGCCTAAGAGGGGCCTCATAATCATCATCATTGACCTCAATAATCTGGCATCCGGCTTTATGTTGAGAGTGCAAACCCACCGAACTGCGAACAACATTTCCTTGAATTCCAGCAATCATTTCATGATAGTACAATCCCCCCAAACTAAAATGTATAATTGCACTAAACGCCTTATCTTCATCGAGCTCCAGAGCCCTTTCAAATTCAGCCTTGGCTTCATCCGTCTGCTCTAGCTCAGCGAGAGCTTCTCCCAAGTTATAATGATGAACACAATTTTCAGGTTCCTCTTCAATTTGCCGACGAAACTCTTCTATCTGAGCCTCAAGGTCAAACTCGACCTCCTCTTCCTCCTCTTCATTTTCCGCCGTCTCAGATCCAGATTCTTGAATATTTGTCGAACTCTGACCCGTCTCACTTTCTTCCGACAGAGAAGAAGTTGACTGCTCTTTTTTATCTTTCAGTTCCTCGCGCTCTTCCTCATCTTTCTCCAACTCCGAGCGCTCCAACCTCTGCTCGACACCATAGGACTGGTATTTTCTTCCTGTTTTATCTTTCCAGGTTTTATCTTTACCATCCTCTTTCATTAAAAAATCTCCGCATTAAGAAACAAAAACAACTTACTCTTCTGAATCAAGTTTACCTATTTTAGCTCCAGACTCAGCTTCGGATTCCTTTTCCGATACAGCTTCTGATTTTGCTTCAGACCCAGCTTCTGGTTCCATTTTCGGGTCAGCTTCTAATCCAGCTTTTAAAACCCCTCTCACGGGTCGGACCACTGAAAGAGAAGCAGACCCAGCAGCCTGATTCTTCTTCCCTTTCTTGATGCTGGGATACGCTTTCCCGCGAAGAAAATTTACATGCCAAGCAAATTGATCCTTGTGCTCTTCGCTGGTCCAAAAGCAACAACTAGTGTATCCAAATATTGGATCCATGTGAACTTCATTGGTTGTCCAATAATAAAACCAAGGAATACTTTTATCCTCCTCATACAAGGTCAACAGTTCTTTGCGCGTTGGAAGTCTCCAATCATTATGCCCGGCAAATTTTTGTTTATTCTTTTCCTCAACATAAAGTTGTGCAGCCTCCCAGTTAGTCCATTCTTTTTTTTCCTGGTAAGAGTCTTGTAGTTTCCACATCAATCCATGTTTCAAGTCTGTAATTGTACCGTCCTGATTATTCCGATAACGGGGGTCACCAGAAAGTTTCAGTGGGGGCTTGGGAGCGGTCATCGAACGAATTTGATTCTCGAACAAAGAGTCGCTTCCATGTGAAGGTTCACCCGCAAACACCACTTGTTCCGTTCGAAGCATAGCAATGGGAAACGTCATCAACACAAAAAACAACCAAAAGTAATTTATTTCATCGCTATGTATTCTATAAGCCACTTCCTAGCTCCTAATTTAGCACTTCCAGAATATAAAGTACCCTTAAGGGGTTTCTACCAAAAAATCTAACCTTCAGCAGGCGCCCAGTCCGGTTCCCAAGAGAGCCCAATGCCAGCAGGATCCTTAAACTGACTGGGTTCCTTACCAATCACGCCCCACTTCGCAACGAAGTTAAGGTCTGGGTCAAATTTTTGAATACGCTGATTGATCGTATCAACCACAAATAAATAGCCATAAGGATCTAAAGCTAAAGATGAAGGGCAGTTGAACTGGCCATCTCTTTTTCCCATTTCACCTATTACTTGCTTAAAGTGGCCATCACGATCGAAAACTTGCAGGCGGTTCTGACTTTTTTCAGCCACAATGATAGTGCCATCCTTTTGCACAGCAATGCCATTCGGAAAATTTAGCCTCCCCTCCTCAAATCCATACTCTCCAAACTTAGATAAAAATTGTCCGTCTTCATTGAAAATTTGAATCCTCTGGTTATCTCTGTCGGCAACATAAATTTTCCCTTCCTTATCTAGGGCGATGCCTGTAGGGAACTTCATGAATCCATCAAAGTTACCTGGGAACCCAAAACCAAGTAAAAACTCCCCGTCGTCGTCGTAGCGTTTAATATTGTGATTCGATGTGTCTACTACTAGGATTGTCCCTGTCGACTCAGCAATAATGTTTTCTGGTAAATAAAACTTTTCTTGTCCCCAACCTTCTGTTCCGACCTCCAAAATAAAGTCCCAATCCTCATCGAATTTTTGAATACGGTGGCAACCTGTATCCACTACCCAGATGTTTCCTTCAGCATCTACTGTAACTCCACTCGGTGCTTTAAACTCTCCCGGGCTATATGGCGGTCGCGTACCTCCTGAAGAGCCGAACTGAGAGATAAATTTCCCATTGCCATCAAATTTTTGAATACGATCATTTCCAGAGTCTGCGATCCAGACATATAACTTACTGTGATCGATTTCTGGTTTTACCTCTTCTAGGTGAGTTTCTCCGTATGCTACATCGAGGACCGACTCACTGGTTTTATTTTCAACCATTTCTTTGTGATCTATTTCTGCTGACATACAAAAATCTCCTGTTCCGTAAAAATCTTTTAAAAAAAATGGCCAAAAAATGAAAAGGCCCCGCAAGCGGGGCTCTTCGCTTTATCCCCCAAAGGGATTCTTCAATAAAATATAATCTGACGAAAGTTTGAGGTCCTACTAATCTAAATACCCCAGAACCTCAAAACCCTCACGATTCAATACGCTTCTAACAGAACTTTATCGAACTAAAAGTTGCTTTACATCAAGGACCTGGTATTCAAAATCACAAGCCTTTTGGAGTTCTTCTAACCGCTCATTCCAGTTAGTTTTAAAGCTTTCCAAGCTCTCAGATTTGGGTTTTTTCTTCATTAATTCGACTTCCTTGTACAAGGGCTTCACCACATTCTTATGAACCTGCACAAGGGTATTCCTCAGCTTCAGAATACAGTCCTTGGTAACCTGTTCGCGAGTTACGCCGTCTACCTTTTCTAACAAGCGTAAGAAGGCCTCGATAGTATTGATCTGGGTCATATAACTTTCTGTCAGCTTGTGGTCATACTTCAATCCGCAATCAATATAGGCAGGCATAAGAAACATCCCCACATGGTGGTCAAATTTAACAGCAAGGGTAATCAACTTTTGCAGATAGTCAACCTCCCTCAGGTCCTCGTCTTCCTCCTGACCTTCGGCTAGTTCCTTAGCTGCTTTCTCCTTTTCTTCCAGCAACTCCTTCTTGATTTTTTCAAGTTCTTGAAGGTCTGATAAGGAATCTGCATCTATTACATTAGATGCTTCAGAAGATGCTTCAGAAGATCCTTCAGAATCTTTTTTTTCTTCTTCGTTTGCCGCAGTTTCCTGGTCACTCAAAGGATAGTCTCCTCAAAATCGGTGATAAAACTCAATCACAACTCTATAATTTACAATATACTTGGGGGTCAAGCAGAAAGTATAGTCATTTCATTATTACCTGTCAAGAAGAACCGAGGGTCTAAGTCGTAATGCCACGTACTGCTATTTTGCCACGGATTATAGTCTTTTTATATAATGGAAAAACATATCAATTCATACACATGAACCGAGCATCAAATGCTTCGTTGACAGTCTAAATATCCTAATATAGTCTTGACTTATAAGACATTTATAACATTTCATCAAAAACAACCGAGCATGGACCAAGAAGGACTTCCAAAATGAAAACGGCTTTGGTTTTTCCACCCCAATGGTACCCAAGTCAACCCTATTTAGCGTTACCCACGCTTAAGGCTTACCTTGAAACAAAGGGACATGAGGTGGATCAGTTTGACTTCAACGTCGAGAGTTATGATTTGTTTTTATCTCGAGTTTATCTTGAACGCTGCGTCGAAAAAATCATATCAAGGCTCTCAAAACCTGTTAAATCTCCTGAAGATCTTGAAGCAGAGCCTATCCATCGTCAAATAGTAGAAGACACTCGTTATTTGGAAGCTATCTTTTCAGAAATCAATGATGCGAAGGAGGTCTTGCGCGACGAAGAGCGTTTTTTCCAGTTCGATGAGTATAAAAAAGCCTACACGACATTAAAGGTAGCAATGCAACTGATCTCTTATGCGCATTACCCAAGCAAGCTCGATCTGGATTCTTTTTTCATGAAAGGTAATCCGGAAGAAAACCTTCAGGGAATTCTTACTGCTACCCAAGACCCAATAAAAAATCCTTTTTTAGAACTTTACAAAAACGACCTACTAACAAAGGCGGATTGGAATCAATATGGTTTGGTGGGCATTTCCATCATTCATGCAGGTCAGGTAATTCCAGGACTAACCTTAGCAAGGGTTCTTAGAACTCGTTACCCTCATCTCCATATAGTTATCGGGGGAAGTGTGTTCGCTCGACACCAAGATATTTTAGAGGACAAAAAAATACTATTTGATGAAATGTTTCACAGTATCGTCTTATTCGAAGGAGAACACCCACTCGACCAATTACTAAACCAACTCAAGAGCGGGAAACCACTGGACACCGTCCCAAATCTAATTTACCTGAAAAATGGGGAGGTCACTCGTAACCCATCAGCAAAAGCACTCTCCTATGACCAATTAGCATCCCCAAACTTTGACGATCTACCCTTAAACAAATACCTGATGCCATATCCGGTTCTACCTTATATGGCCAGTAGGGGCTGCTACTGGGGCAAGTGTACCTTCTGTACTCACAGCTTTATTTACGATTCGCATTACCGAAAAGAAAACGAAGAGCGCGTCGCAGAAGAACTGGATTACCTTGGGAAAAAATATAAAACAAAATATTTTACATTCTCTGATGAAGCAATTTCTCCAAACGCCTTTGACCGTATGTCAAAAGCGATCCTTTCTCAAGGAGTGGAAATGCGCGCATTGGGCATGCTGAAATTTGAGTCCGATTCAGTAGAGACGGTCGAGCTTTTCGAGAATATGTATAAGGCCGGATTCCTCATGTTGTTTTTTGGACTGGAGAGTGCAAATGACAGGATACTTTCCATTATTGAGAAAGGCTGCGATCAAGCTACGGAAAAAAGAGTTCTAGAAAATAGTTCTCTGGCTGGGATATGGAACCACTTGTATTTATTTTTCGGATTCCCGACGGAAGAAAAACACGAAGCACAAGAAACCATTGACTTTACAGTTCAGCATAGTGAATTGGGAGATGGCACTATCCATTCGGTGGGGCAATCTATTTTTTCTTTGGAAAAAGATTCTGCCATTTACCATAACCCAGCAAAGTTTCAAATAAACCGAATTTTACGTGACCCAGAACGAGATATGGCAATCATTTTTGATTATGAAATCGAGAAGGGAATGTCAAAAGATGAAGTTTTGGATGTTTACGAAAGTTTTGAAAAAATCATAGAATCAAATTTCCCGTCACGTAGCATCTGGAACTATCTCTCACGCGAACACTTTCTATTATACCTAGATCACTATGGGCGAGAAGAAATTCTAAATATGACTCGTCCACTAGTTCAACACACCTGAAAAACCCTTATCAACCTACTGCATGTCTTGACACCTCTTAGGATATCTTCTAAAATTATCGTTATCCTAGTTATTATCAATGTGGTTTAACTACTACTTACTGGAGTTTTATTAGATAATGGGTGCTGAAGGAGACAAGGGAGCCGGCTGGACCACAATGAAAATAGATCCTGAAATATTTCAGGAGCTGGGAGTACGCGATCCGGAAGAAACCAAACGCGAGATGGCTATTTCAAAAAGGGTGCGTCAGGTTCGAAAAGAGCTGAAAGACAAGCCAGATGACATTGATCTGCAACTGGAATTGGGAAGGCTTTTCATTGATGGAGGCGAGTTCGATGAAGCAACTAAACAGCTCAAACAAGTAATAAGCAGCGATAGTCAAAATGGGCCTGCCTATAAATTATTGGGAACTGCATATGCCAT
>Ga0209753_1001255_pt1 | contig 10677 bp, 4 predicted proteins | sample METZYME_3_550m_FD_187550 | JGI IMG/M metagenome (GOLD analysis project Ga0209753, IMG submission 187550) | Marine microbial communities from oxygen minimum zone in mesopelagic equatorial Pacific - METZYME_3_550m (SPAdes) (version 2) | ecosystem: Environmental > Aquatic > Marine > Oceanic | place... | reverse complement strand
GAGTGGACCCGAGTGGAGGCCATCTGCCGTGGCCGTACGGTGACGATCAAGATCAACGGCGTGATCGTCAATCAGGCCGTGGACGTCTTCCCCGGCCACGGCAAAATCCTGCTGCAAAACGAGGGTCACGAGGTTTATTTCCGTAACTTCACTATTTCACCCCTGAAGGAGACAAAATGAAAAACACGAATCGGAGACAGTTCTTGAAACACAGCGCAGCGGGGCATTTCACTGAGGGGGAGCTGGCTAGGGGGAGTTTTTCGCAGTGCCTTTCCAGGCTTCCAGCATCCAACGGGCGGCATTGACCGGGGCAACCGTGATGGCAAGCCGGTCGGGCCGGGATGTTTGGTAAGTCTGTACGGCGGGAAGGCAGCGTGCGCGTGCGTCTTTGAGTGGCAGTGTGCGGTTCAGGCCATCGACCAGCCCGTTCAAGTGAAGCGGGCGAGGCGCAAGGGCGGCGGCCAAATCGACGAGATCTCCCTTGGGTAGCACGCCGGGCACGATGGTATCGTGCGGGACGTACACGTACGGGTCGGACAACACATCGTGAAAACCGGCCAGTCCTCCGTGGGTGTACACCGCCTTCACGTCATCCTCGTACAGTGCACCCCACAGCGCGAGCAACCCGCCCAGGGGCTCGGAAAAACGCGGACGACCGCCCACGCGCTTGGGAACCTGAAAATTGGTGTCCTTCGCATTGGGCGCCGTGAAGGAATCTCCCCACAAGGCAAAGCCGCGCTGTTTGCAATCATCGCGAGTGCGCAGGTGCTGGAGCACTGCGCGCAGGTCGCGCAGACGCAGGCCAACTAGGGGCGTTTCAAAAAACAGCGCGTAATAGGAGGCCGAGCCCAGTTCGCCCCGGCCGCCGCGTGTGCGGCCCGCCCCACGCACATCAGGCAGACAAACGGTGGCACCCGCGGCGAGTAGTTCGGCAATTTCTCCCGCGCGTTCGCGCAGAAATTTTTCCTTGCCTGACTGGGCCACCGCCACCACCACGGGTCCGGTTTGATTTTTGGCGAGTGTGTGTTGCAGCAGGAGCATTGGCACCACGATGCCCGGCTCGGTTTGGAGCGCGATGCGTTCCACGCGGATTGCACAATCCTTCAGAGTTTCGCCTTGCCGGGACAACACCTTGGCCTGCACGCGCGGATTAATGTCGCCAAGCAGGGCGCGCCAATCAGCTTGCAACTGTTTCCGGCGGGCGGCGGGCGTTTTGGAGGCCAGCACTTTGCGGGCGATGGCGATTTGTGATTGGGCGATGTCTCGCGCGGTTTCGAAAAATTTGCGCGGCTTGAGATCGCGCCTAGCCTGGACGGTCATACTACGGAGTTGTTCTGGCTCCAGCTGCTGGCTGTATTCGGTTTGCGGGGTAACACCGATATCGAACCAACGTTGGAAGGCCTGGTGGATACGCTGGCGGTGATGGGGACCGATATTGGTGCAATGGGTGGCCTCAGGTGGGCGTCCCTTCACGCTGCCTCGGCCAAGTGTATAGTCGATTCGGTCGCCAGCATTGTAAAAACCATAAATCGTATTCAGGCGTTTCCAGACCGGATCACGTTCCTTGTCCCACGCAAATTCGTGGGCGTACACCAGCGCACGTGGCGCGGCGCTGGCCACGATGCTCCAGTGGAAAAACCCGTCCACCCCTGAACGGCGCAGGTTGCGCGTGCCTTCCCAGTACGCGCCGCCAAGGTAGTTGAACCGCAGTTCGGCATCTTCGGATAGTGGAAAACGGGTCTCGGGCTGCGGCCCACCGAAGTTGAAGGGCACCACGCCAGTGATGCGCCTGTCCAGAGCGGCCGTCACCGCGGCGGGGTCGCCACCCCCAGCCACGGCGCCAAGCAGCAGGATTTTCTTCGGGTCAATACCGGGTCGGGCTAGCAGCAGATCCACTCCGCGCATCAGATCCCATGCCATCCAGCCCATCAGGCTGTCGCCGATCAAGTGCAGCTGGGCGTTTACATCAAACCGGTAATAATAATCCTGCCGCCACCAGCGGTAGCCGGAATTTTTTTCCGTGTAGTCCTGTTCACTTTGAAATGGATGATCGGCTCGTTCACCGTGGCCGAGCTGATCGATTACCAGCACCACACAGCCTGCGCGCGCCCAGGTCATGCCCATGTCCTGCAGTTCGCCCTGCGTCTTGGGGCGGTGATGCGAATGGGCGATCAGAATGCCCGGCATCTTTTTACCCGGCTTGGCCGGCGCGTACAGGTTGGCGGTGACCCAAATCCCAGGCCGTGTTTGGTACACGAGATTCTCGATAACAAACCCGTCGCCCTGAATCGTCCGCGTGACGCGCGAGGGCAATGGATTGGGCACGGGCGGCACCTCGCCCAGCGCGGCCCGCAAGCGCCGCAGCTTATCCTCGCGCAGAGTTTCCCAGCCCTTGAGGTTTTTGATCTTTCGCCAATTGGCCACGTCGAGCCGGTTCGCTGCATCCCCGCGCTCCCGCAACGCGCGCCAAGTTTGGTCTTTAAACTTTTCGCGCAACTCCTTCGAAAGCACCACCGCGGAAAGGTTACGCAGGGCGGCAACTGTCTCCGGTGCTGGTTGGGCGCGCGCTGCCTCGAGGGTTCCCAATGATAGCAGCATCAACAGCCATCCTGATAAAAGGAAGGCTCTATGAATTGAACAAGTCATTGGGACGAGGCAATCATCTTAAAGTTTTTCCTTAGCCGCAGGAGCCTGAGGTTTACCATGTCCGCTACATAGATGTAATTGTCGGTGGCATCTACCGAATTGGGGAAGGCGAGCGGGATCCCCTTGGTAGGCACACGATCATCCGGCAATCCTGCCATTGAGTCACGGTTGCCGTAAGTGCCGAAGCGCAGGATCTCGTTACCTGCGTTATCTATCACCGTGACGCGCGGAAGGATGTTTGTGGGGTAGTAAATTCGTCCATAGCCATCCACGCCGAACCTCGGACTTCGAGTGATGCATTTCGTCTCGAACGCGCCGAACAGCACGTCATAGGTTTGGGATGGACCGCTCGGCGCTTTGGGAAACAAGTTGCCGCTTTTCAACGAGCCCGTCGGCGCATATTTGTGAATCCGACCTATTGCCGCCATGTGTCTGTCGTCTTCAAAACCGGAAGGGATTGTCGTCGGTTTCTTGTCGACATAGCCAACGTACAGATTCCCAGCGAGATCGAATCGCGCCCCGCCAGCGTTGTGCGGCAGATTCGCGATCTGGGTGGCTTCCCAGGGCACTTTCGTTTTGCTGCCGGCGAAAAGTCGCAGACCATCCTTACCCCAGCCAACGACTGCGAGATTGCCATTCGGGGCGACCGCCATGCCTTTGTCACTGTTTCCTACGAAACACCAATTATAGAAGAATTGTGGCGTGACTCGGTTGGTTCCGGTGTCTCCATAGTTCGCGGGCGGATAGTCGGCCTGATCGAGATGAAATCGGGCCACTCTGCCAGTCCCGTTGCCTGATCTTCCGTCGCGCTGCGTGCGCGTATAGATGTGTCGATTGCGCGCGTCGATCGCAAGACTGGCGGTTTTCAACGGAACCTTGACGAAACGCGGGCGCTTCCAATCGGCGATCTTCCATACCGCGTCGCGGTCGTCCTGCACGAAGACGGTCTCGGTCTTCGGATCGACATGCATGCGATCGAACCCCAGGCAGCGCTGCGCCCCTTCGACGCGATAGAAGTCTTTCAGAAGTTTGAGGCCTTTCGCGTTGTCGCGGTAGATTCGAACCGGCATCTGCGTGTAGGCAACCCACACATTGCTGCCCTGGGCTGTGTCGCAGACGACGACGTAGGAGTGCGTCTGCTTGCGGGTGAAGCCCGTCTTGGAAACTTCGATGGCCTCAGCGGGTTCGTCATCTTTTCGCCAGTTGTTGTACTTGAGTAACTGAACCGTTCCGTGCCGGTGGTAGTCGCCGCGGCGGGTCGTGACGTACAGTGCGCCCGTCTTCTTGCTGAGTGCAATTGCATCGGGATGCTCGACTGGAATCTCGCGGATTGTTTTTCCCGACTCGTCGAGAACGATGATCCGCTTATGGAGACGATCGCACACGAACACGTTGCCGTCTTCGCTCACCGCGACGCCATGAATGGCAGAGTAACCGTCGCGCCCGCTGTAAGCCGAAGCTCGCTCCTTCCTGGTCGTGGGGATGTCTTGTTTGTCGAGCGCAAAGAAAACCTTGGCGGTGCGGGTTTTCTCATCGACTTTCCAGACTTGGCCATCTCTCCAATAATCATCCATCTTGATCTTCCGGAGCGACCCGTAGATGGTCGTGGCGGCATAAACGCCGCTCAGATAGAACGACTTTCTATCCGGCGCGGGGCAGACGAATACCGGCCCCTGCACCGAATGGAGCACATGGCTGTTCGGCTCGACTGGCCCAAACACGAATGGCGGATTTGTGACTAGCGGTCCCAGCAGGTGTTCCGCGGGATCTTCGGTAATTGTACCGTCGGTGTTGATCGTCATCAGATCGAAGCCGCCGGCTCTTAGACCTGCCCGTCTGAATGTCAGGTGATTCGGATCCCAAGTCGGCAGCAACCGGGCCATGCGCAGACTGGTGTCGAGAAACGTCGTCGTCAGGGACGGATCGGTCAACCCGTTGAATTTCGGCGTGTAGGTGCCGTCGGGCCTGCTATTGATTCCCCATCCCTTCATCGCGTTCACGTCTTTTCCCGCGGGCATTGGAAACAAGGTCCGCAGATAATTGCCGTCAACGTCGTACTGGCGAAGGGCCGGCGGACCGAGGTTGCTGGAATGGCCCCAGACGTAGACTTTGCCGTCTGACTTCGCTTCCAACCCGCAGATGGCCCACGGGCTGTGATCGCTGTCACCCATTTCCCCGGAATAGAAAGCGTACGGGTCGCCACCGACGATTTGTTCCAACGAGACGCTCATGCCCACCCGGACACGCACAGCCATTTCTGAAGCATTCCGCACGGGATTTCCGTAGTCATCCTTACCGTTCCATTCAATCTTTTGAGCAAGCGCTTTTGGCTTCAGCGGCGGGGAAACTTTCGGTCCCAGGACGCCAGCTGCAAGGTGACGGACAACTATGGATTTATTGGGATCAACAATGGCAACTTCGACGTCCGACGGGGAATTAAGTTCGAACGCAACGCGCCAACTCTTGCTGTGCGCTTCAAAAGTCAGGGTCGGTTTGTTCACCCATAGAATCGTCTCAGCGGCCCAGATAACGTCCGCAAGCAAGAGTGCGACAAAAGGCAAGAAAAGGCATTTCATTGATTTTGAGTTAACCGGCTGAACACTAACGTCGCAACCGGGAACGCTGCTAGGAAAAAGAATGAAGCACATATATAATGAAAGAGAGAGGTTGTTTTAATTAAGTTTGATTTCAATCAACCTCCATTCCCTCTCTTCATCGCCCCCATATAAGTTCATCAATCACGATGAGATCCAAGTCTCCCGGAAGATCTCACAACTCTCGACACAGATTACACAGTTGTCTCCACGACTAATTCTCTGAACTTCTCTGAATCAGGATGGTGGGGTAGGATTCCCTTGAGCAATGAAAGTACTGATTCCAATTGTTATAGGTTTGGTGGTGGTGGGGTGTGATGAAAGTACGGAGAAAACAAAACAAACCGACACAACCTTGGCTTTATTTTTTACAAGTATTTGATGAATCGCCCACTTTCCATCCTCGTCTGCTGCCTCATGGCAAGCGCAGCCTACGGAGAATTGAAAGAAACGAACGGCAAGCCAAACCTTCTCTTCATCGCCGTCGATGACCTGCGGCCGCAACTGGGCTGTTATGGCGAGTCGTGGATGAAGACGCCGAACATCGATCGCTTGGCGGCGTCCGGACTGAGGTTTACGCGGCATTATGTCCAGGTTGCCACCTGCGGGGCATCACGCCACGCGTTACTTACCGGATTGAGACCTTCGGTCGCGGCGGATTACAACAATTATCCATTTAAGGTTCATCGCAAGGAACTAGCAGCACGGCCGGCAGAATCTTTCTTTCATCTGTTGAAACAGAACGGCTATCACACGACATCGGTAGGCAAGATAAGTCACCTCGACAGTCAGCGCGACCTGCCGCGAAGTTGGACGGAGGTATTGAATCCGGCGCGGTCACCTAAGCTTCCACCGACGTTCTATCGCAAGGCACCCAATGGCAAACGATATCCTTTTGAGTCCACGGAAGGGAGCGACAAGATTTACCCTGACGGCGTGTTAGCCGAAACGGCTGTCTCCCAACTCCGAAAGCTCAAGGGCCAACAGTTCGCTCTGGCCGTCGGCTTCCACAAACCGCACCTGCCGTTCAACGCGCCTCAGAAATACTGGGATCTGTATGATCCCAGGAAAATTCCCGCCATCCCCTTCCCACGTGTGCCGGACGGCATCGACCCCCGCATTTCGCTTCACCCAAGCTTTGAGTTGGTTCGGCAATACTATGTCCCGAAGGGCTCGTTGAAGAATGAGGACTATCGCCGCAAGCTCAGGCACGGCTACTGCGCCGCGGTGAGTTACGTGGACGCGCAGGTCGGCAAGGTACTCAATGAACTGGACCGGCTCGACTTGAGCAAGAACACGATCGTTGTTCTGTGGGGAGATCATGGCTGGCACCTGGGCGAACTTGGGACGTGGGGCAAACATACCGCTTTCGAGCGGGCTCTTCGCAGTCCCTTGCTTGTTCGTCTACCTGGGATGAAAGCGCGCGGCCAAGCCAGTGACGCACTAATTGAAACAGTCGACATCTACCCGACGCTCGCCGAGCTGTGCAGCCTGACGCCGCCCAAGGGCCTTGGTGGCGACAGCTTCGCCGAGCTACTTGACGATCCCAAGGCGGCGGGTCCGACCGAGGCATTCGGGTATCACCGCCCCTGGACTGACCTGGCAGATGGATATAGGCACAAAGAGAAGAATCCCTGGGGCAAGACCATGCGAACCGATCGATATCGCTTCACGGTGTGGACGACCGAGCGGACCGGTGGTGAGATCGTTCAGGTCGAGTTGTATGACCACAAGACTGACCCTGAAGAGAGCAGCAACATTGCGGAGAAGCAGCCGGAACTGGTTCGGACAATGCTCGCCAGAATCGGAGATGATGGCATCCCTTTTAACGGGAAGGTGAAACGATGAGTCTGCGCGTTTCCAGGGCATTGGATGGTAATGAACGGCGTGATGATCGTGGAGGAACCCTAATGAAGAGTACTTGCATGTTAAAAACATCGACCTTTCTGCTTGCGAGTCTTTGTGTTGTTTCACCGTTGATGGACGCCACGGACTGCTTCGGCGCCAAACCAAATATTCTGATCATTCTGGCGGATGACTTTGGTTGGGGGGATGCAAGTTGCAATAACCCGGATACGCCGCTCAAGACGCCCGCTATCGATCGCATCGCAAATGAGGGCATCCGCTTTACGAATGCACATACGCCTTCGGCGGTTTGCACACCGACGCGCTACGGATTGCTCACGGGACGCTACCCATGGCGCTCCTATCTAAAAAAGGAAGTGCTGAGATACTATGCTCCCGCGCTTATTACCAAGGACCGAACGACGATCCCTTCCTACCTGAAGTCACAAGGGTATCGCACGGCCGGTTTCGGAAAATGGCACCTCGGGTTGGACTGGACGCCCGTTGAAGGCGACCCGATGAACTGGCGGGCGAATTGGAACGTTTACAAGCAAGCTGAAGGAGCGCGGCTTGGAACGGGGATTGACCATACGAAGCGTTTCAAGAATGGCCCTGTAGACATTGGCTTCGACACCTATTTCGGAACACCGTCGAACTGCTCCCGGCTTCCGTTTTTCATTGAGGACGACAAAGTCGTCGGCAAGCCTCGTCCCAACAGAATCGGTCTGATGCAGGACCCCGCTTGCGCCCGCGATAAGGTGGACGACATCTACGTCGCCAAGGCGATTCGCTTTATCGAGGAGCACGAAAAGAACCATCAGGACAAACCGTTCTTCGTCTACCTGCCTCTCAACGCGATTCACGGCGCGGTCGCGGTGCCGAAGAGGTTTGCTGGCAAGAGTGAACTGGCCTATCGCGAGGACAAGATTCTCTGGGCCAACGAAAGCGTCGGCAAATTGCTCGCGGCGCTCGACCGGATGAAGCTGGCCGAGGACACCCTTGTCCTATTCACTGCGGACAATGGTCCCATCAACAGTCCGAAGGCCAGACAAAAGGGCCATCACGCAGCCGGTCCGTACCGGGGCTTGAAGACCAACGCCTGGGACGGTGGTACGCGTGTGCCGTTTCTGGCTCGATGGCCGGACAATATTCCGGCAGGGGCAACGACGGATCACCTGATCGGCCTGACAGACGTACTTGCGACGATTGCCGAGGTGTGTGGCGCGCCGCTGCCGGGAGACGCGGGTCCGGACAGTGTCAACCAATTGTCAGTATTGCTGCAGAACAAAGATGAGATTGTGGCGCGTCCTGCTTTGGTGACCTATTCGTACGCCGGTTTCTTCGCAATTCGCCAAGGCAAGTGGAAAGCCATTTTCGGAACGAAGTGGACCGGGGGACATTCTGCGCCTAACTTCGGTGGGTTGCCCCCTAAAGGAACGCCGTCCGACAATCCGGCCATCGGACAGCTTTACAATCTTTCGTCCGATCCCTTCGAGACCAAGGACCTCTGGGACGATCGCCCGGAAGTCGTCGAGACACTTCGACGCGAACTGCAAGCGATCAGGCGGAAGGACAAGAGCGACGAAATCCGTTGGCAGCCCGGCCGAAAAGCGAACGCACTGACCGAGGAAACAAATCCATGAAACACTCCGTAACGCTCTCATTGACATTCGTGCTGGTCGCATGCAGTCAGATGGAATCACTCGCCCTGGCGGAGGCCGCGCCTAAACAACCGAATATCGTGCTGCTCATCTCCGACGATGACGACTACGAACACTTCGGGTTCATGGGTAGCAAAATCGCCCACACGCCGACGCTCGACAAGCTCGCGGCAGCCGGGACGTTGTTCACGACCGCGCATTGTCCAGCGCCCCTGTGTCGCCCCTCGCTGGCCAGCATGCTGTCCGGTCGGTTGCCTCATCAGCATGGTATCTATAGCAACTACCTGGACAAGAGAGGGATCGGCAGCGACCAGACCAAGCTCAATCCGAATGGTTCCCTTGCAAACAGGCTGAAGGACGCGGGCTACGCTACCTATGCGTCTGGCAAATACTGGGAAGGTGATCCGCGCGCGATGGGGTTCACTCATGGCACGGTCGATGTGACGTTCAAGGGATTCAGCCAGTTCGTTCGCAAGGGTCAGGATGAGCTGTTCCAGTTCATCGACGAGCAGCACGAAACCAAACCGATGTTCATCTGGTGGGCTCCGCTTGTACCACATCTGCCACACAACCCGCCCTCGAAGTACATGGATCGTTTTTCTGACGTCGAGATTCCCATCCCCTCGTTCTACAAGGGTGACCGTGAGAAATACGTAGCCGGGATGCGGAAGTTCTACGCCATGGGAACCTGGTTCGACGATGGCGTGGCCCAACTGATCAAGAAGCTCAAGGCGGCAGGCGAATATGAAAATACGTTGTTCCTTTTCTACGTCGACAACGGGTGGGCCATTGGAATGCCCGCGAAGAACTCGCCGTCGGAGAAGGGTCTACGTACTCCGATGTTTGTGACCTGGCCCGGCAAGGTGCCGGCGAGCAAGCGAATCGACAGTCTGAATTACGTACTCGACCTGCACGCGACCGCGCTCGACTACGCGGGTCTCAAAGTTCCAGCCGACATTGCCAGCAAGTCGCTTCGATCGCAGATTGACGGCAAGACCAGTAAGCCGCACGAGATTCTTTTTGGCGCGGTCTACTCTCACAACGCGTGGGCGGGCGACCCGTCGGTTAAACGCAGTGCGGAGCGGGACATGCTGGCGATTTATGCACGGACGGACCAATGGAAGTACGTGATCCACACACAGGACATCAATCAGAAGAACGTCAGGCTTGTGAACGTGAATTTACCCCTGACCGAGCCGTATTATCGGCAGAAAGGTGAGCAGTACCTGTTCGATCTTCATGCGGATCCCTACGAACAAAACAACCTGGCCGGGCAGTCGTCCCAAAAGGAACGCGTCGTCGAACTTCGTCGACAAACCCTTGACTGGTGGAAACGCACCGGCGGCGGTCCGCTGGAAGTTGCCGAACTCAATCCCTCCGCGACATCGAAGAACGCATCCGGCGCTGAACCTCGTGCAGAAGAAGACTTCTTCAACGGCAAAGACCTTTCCGGTTGGAAAGCCAAAGACATGAGCTTCTGGTCGGTCAAAGATGGCGCGATTGTTGGAACGGCGGGAAAGAAGCCGATTCCGGGCAACAAGTTCCTGTGGCACAAGACGCCGGTCAGCGATTTCTATCTATCGCTCAAGGTGAAGCACGCGCCTTACTCGGCCAACGCGGGCATTCAGTTCCGTTCGGCTCAATTTAAGAACGGTGCTGCCCACGGCTACCAGGCTGATGTGGGTGAAGGCTGGTGGGGCACTTTGTTCCACGAGCACGGTCGGAAAATACTCGCCCGCAGTGCCGATGTCGGAGAAAGGAACATCCGTCGCGAGGACTGGAATCATTACGAAATCCTCGCCGTCGGGCAGCGGATATGGCTTGCCATTAACGGAAAAATCACGGTGGCCCTGCGCGACAGGTTCGGAGAGTCGGACGGCCATATTGCCGTGCAGATTCATGGCGGGCCACCTCAGACCGTAGCGTACAAG
>Ga0209753_1001253_pt1 | contig 10684 bp, 12 predicted proteins | sample METZYME_3_550m_FD_187550 | JGI IMG/M metagenome (GOLD analysis project Ga0209753, IMG submission 187550) | Marine microbial communities from oxygen minimum zone in mesopelagic equatorial Pacific - METZYME_3_550m (SPAdes) (version 2) | ecosystem: Environmental > Aquatic > Marine > Oceanic... | reverse complement strand
TCCAGATTCCAAATTTAACCCTATATCAGGCTTTACAGCATAGCTGCTGGTATGCGCTCCCCGTAACCCTATTTCCTCTTGCACAGTTGCCACCGCACATACATTGAAAGGCAAATCACTGCCTTTGATTGATTCCATAACTCCCAATAAAACAGCTAGCCCAGCTCTGTCGTCCCATGCTTTACCTAATATGAATTCACTATTGTTTAACCTGGTAGCATCGCTAACAGGAGCTATTGGATCTCCAGGTTTTATGCCTAATCTGTTTTCAGCATCTGTTTTGCTTTGAGCACCAACATCCAAGAAAAGGCTTTCTCCCTTAAAAATTTCCCCCCTTTCATCTGCAGACATTACATGTGGGGTTTTGATTCCCGTTATACCTAATACAGCCCCTTTTGACGTCATTATTTGCCATCTCTGCCCAATTATTGCTTGATCCAGCCACCCCCCCAAGTTCTGAAATTTTATAAAGCCATCATCATTTATGTATCTTACAAGCAATCCGACTTCGTCCATGTGGGCCGAAAGCATTATGTTAGGAGATCTGGACGGACCTTTTTTTATACCAATGAGCGAACCCATCCCATCCGTATCTAAAGAATCAACGAATGGAGATAATTCTCTTTTCATTATTTCTCGCACGGTGTTTTCGAACCCTGAAGGGCCTGGAGCATTTGAAAGTTCTAGCAGTAATGATTCTAGATTAATCATAGATTTTCCTCAGTAAGGTTAGAATGTTCTACCCGCGGCTTTTATAAGCCGTAAGTATAATTAAATATTCTCTTAAGATAATACAATGAAAATTCATGGTGGTATCTTCGCCGCCAAATTAGTTATTATTGGTGGGATTAAATTAATAATGACTATACTATCGTTTTCGTATTAAAGGTTTTATGGTTGAGATAAAGACTGATTCGGCGCTAAATAGGAACTTTTCCTTTCTTGATGTTGCTAAGGGGTTTGTCCCTAAAATTCTTGATGCATCGCGGGTAATTTCCGAAAGTAGAGAAATACCTCCTCGGCTGGCATCAGAAATGGCCGAAGAAGGACTTTTTAGGCTTTATATTCCTAAATCTGTCGGGGGATTTGAGATAGATTATCTAGAATTTCTTGAGCTGGTTGCGGTTATTGCAGAGGCCGATGGTAGTGTGGGCTGGTGTTTTAATCAAAATAACGTGTTGTCTACCTTATCTGCCTTTATGCCTAAGGAGTTAGCTCAGGAGATCTGGTCCGATCCCACCGTTGTTTTATCTAACGGCCCCCCTGTCTCCCCCACGGCGATTTCGGTTGAAGGTGGCTATCGGTTGAGTGGTAGATGGAATTTCAGTTCTGGTTCTCGTCACGCAAAATGGGTGGTGGCTTTGAGTCCTATTAAAGGTAGGGTGTTGGAGGATGGTGAATCTCCTGAGATGCGAAATATGATGATTCCAAAAGAGGAAGTCGAATTTATTGACACATGGGACGTTAATGGATTGAGAGGCACCGGGAGTTTTAGTTTCACAGCCAAAGATTTATTTGTGCCGGAGTCCCATTCATTCATTGAAGGTGGACCGCCTAGGGAAGAAGGGCCGATATATCTAATTCCTAAAAGCCTTTTGTTTTGTTCGGGATTTGCAACCACGGCATTAGGAGTAGCAAGGGGTGCTCTAAATGATGTGATCCAATTATCATCGGCTAAAACCCCTCAAGAGCAAGAACTACTTAGGAAGCAACCTTTTGTTCAACGTGAAATTGGGCAGGCTGAAGCGATATGGAGATCGGCTAAATTGTATCTTAGAGACAGCGCTGAAGCTGTGTGGGAAAGTGCGGTTAAAGAAAGAATAATACCTTTGGAAAGGAGAATAAATTTGAGGCTTTCCAGCACACATGCAATCAGAGAGGCAGTTAAGGTAGCAGACATAGCTTATTCTCTAAGTGGAGCGACAGCAATATTTGAGACTAGTCCGATACAAAGGCGTATGCAAGATGTGAAGGTGATTGCCCAACAAATTCAGGGAAGAATGTCACATTACGATACTGCTGGACAATTTTTTCTTGGTCTGGATCCCCAGAGTAGGATGTTTTAGTTGGGATTTATCACTACTTTTTCGGTTTAATTATCCCAAACGAGCTTGTGTACCCATGAACGTACGTGGTATCCCCTACAGGGCCAATTTCTCCGTTGCAGAAAAAACCTGTTAGAGGGATTTCTCCTATAAGATCCTTAAACATATTCGTATCATGGTTAGCTTTTCCATATAGGTATGAACCCCTTCCTAGACATGAAAATAAGAGGGCTCCATATTGATCATTCTTTTCTTGATCCGATTTATAGTCTTCTAGCATGATTTTTAGATTTTCTGAGGAAGTATCTGAGTCACGGAGGTGGAATTGGACTAGCTGACCTTCTTTCAGTATTTCACCGATTGCTATTTTGCCTTCTTCGGGATTTGCCCCAACGATGTTACGGATTAAAAAATCCCCGTTGTTAGGAACATCAATGAAAGGATCATTCACTATGCCCATAAATAAGGAATGTTGGAATAATTGCTGATCTGAATCGGAGAGGTTGTTATATATTCCTGACAAAACTTCAAATGGAGGATTGTTATCAAGGCCTGTAAGGATATTACCCTCACATTCTGTGATGTTCATCAAGGTGCCGATTGGTTTGCAGCCCTGGGCGACAATAGTGTCTATTTCTATATCACCATGCAAGGCTATCCCGACGACACCCCCCGCAAAGGTATCCTTGTTCAAATAAATAGCATTGGTACCCTGTTGGGACCCACCGCTTGCGACCCCACCAATTATTGTGGAGTTAGGAAAAGCATAATCCATACCATTGACAAGATTTTGGATCTCCACGCTGAAAGGGTCTGCAAGGATGATGAATTTCGGTTCCGAAATGTTTTTTACCTTGAAAAGACTTTCCCACTTTTCAGGTCCCTGATCGCCATCCGGTAATTCAATATCATTAATGTGAAACGGTGTAATTGACACATTCGGCATTTCGGCACCCGTTAAAGAGATCCCTGCTCTATGTTCAATCTCCATACCGTTTCCTATGACACCGTTACCTGAACATCCAATCAATATGGTCTCTGGGAAATATTCAGAAATCAAACAAGGCAAATTTGGATAGGAAGGTTCAAAATCCGGAGATACAAATGCGATCAAAATATCGGGCTGCACGGATAAGTCTGCTTCAATTCCAGTCAAGCATTCTCTTACCGCTGTTTCAAAATCCGTGGCATCAGATATTTTGGAAGACCATTTCATGATGATTTTTTAGTACCCCCTGATCCCACTACCACCTTCCATCATTTCTCTAACAGAGTCACGAACAGCAATGGTGGCATCTACTGACACCATTATGTCTTCATTCCGGAACTTCCCTGCGGCATGTATCTTTTCAGTTCCTTCATCGGTGACTTTAATGCAGTTAGGATGGTCAGGTTGGCCTGGGAATCCCATGGATTGGGCAAGGTCATTTGGACCGCCGGCAAATACATTTATTTCATTCACCTTCAGTATTTCATCTAAATTGTTATAGGCCTTAATATCTTCTATTTGTGGCATAAGCAAAAGGTCGTCATTTGTGTCTTGCATCATTTGCTTCAGGTCATCGATTAATCCAAATCTCTGAACTCTTTTACTGGTGTAACTTCGATGCCCCGTCGGTGCAAAATAGCAGCAATCTACCATCGCTTCCGCTTCCTCACGAGTGTTCACAAAGGGAATCGTTAAGGCTTTTATGCCGCGGTCAATATAATTCAATATGTTGCTAGGTATCTGGTCCGGGACACGCATCGTGGGGGTTACTCCCCATCCGTCACACATTCTGCAGAACCTGTCTATCGTTTCTGGTGTGACCGGAGCATGTTGCCCGTCATAGTTCACAAAGTCCAGACCCATAGCCCCAGCAAGTTCCACCATTTCGTCAGCATAAAAACTTAAAGATATGCCATAGGATTTCTTACCTTCTTTCATGTTCGAAATAATTTTGTTGGCCATTCCTGTTTTCTCCTTTATCAAGTTGGTTAATTTGCAGGTTGGACTAATTCAATTAGTACTTTGTCGGGTCCTTCAATATAAGCCAGCTTTGTGCCGCCCTGTATCTCAGTTATATTTAAAACAATCGGGACTCCTGATTCCCTAAAATTTTCTATGTCGGATTGAATATCATCAGTTTGGAATCCAAAATGTTCAAGTCCGAGTCGATTTAACGCTGCAGGAGTGGTTTTTGAGGATGAACCGTCAGGTTGAGAGGATATATTTAATCTGGCTGAACCTCCGGCATCCATGCTTACAGTAATGGTTCCGGGCATCACCTCTCTTTCTGAAAGAATTTTGGCATCAAAGAATTTTTCATACCATTCGGCTGAAACCCTGGGGTTTTCAGATCTAATATGAACGTGATTTATGAAATAAGACATGTATATTCGATCCTCCATATTGTTGCCATATTTGAACAAAAAAAACTGGCTTAGTAAATATGCGACCCGTAACCCAATCAGGCTTTTTTGTTGCCATGACGGTAAGGCCTCGATTTGTTATATGATAACTTTGTGGTTAAGGCGTTCTCTAGATCTAACCCAAACTCCCCACACAAATCGGCTATTCTGATAATCACATCAGCCAATTCCACAGAAAACCCCTCTGGTTTACCTTTTTCGTCGAACCAATTTTCGTGTAAGAAATCTTTCCCTTTCACTCTATATACTTCAAGAGCTTCACTTACTTCACTATGTATAAGTGCAAGTATCTCCCCTATATTTCTATCAGGATCTTCCCACCATCCCTTAGCTTTAGCGGTCTGATTAGACTCCTCTATGAGAGTTTTAATCGTCATGGACATTCTATGGGCCTCCCATGCAACTAGTTGATGTATGGGGCGAGGTGTCGGATAGTCTCTTCATAACCTTTCTTGGTATCTTCATTGAGTACCAATCTTATTTCATCGACACCGGCATCAAAAAACTTTTCCATTTGACCTGCGCATTCTTGAGGAGTACCGATTATGGTTGTTGCGTCAACCATTTCATCCGTGACAAGGCTGGCGGCTTTGCCCCGTTCCTTATCCATATAGGCCTTTCTCACCATATCTGCTTCTTCCCCAAATCCGATTCGATGCATATATTGATGGTAAAAGACTCCCATACCCCCAATATAGAAGGAGATGTGTGGACGCTCACGATCCCTTGCAGCTTTGGGATCATCTGTCATATAAACAGAGACCTGGGGTGAAATGGTGATGTCATTTAAACTCCTGTTTGCAGACTCAGCACCTTCCTTTAATTGAGCCACTGCAGCATCCATTCGCGATGGGGCTAGGAAGATAGGTAGCCAACCATCTGCTATTTCACCTGTCATTCGAAGGCTGGGCGGGCTCAATGATGCTATGTAGATCGGCAAATCAGGTCGGTGAGGGGTGAACCTCAACTTGAATCTACTTATTTCAAAGAATTCTCCTGAATGATCTAACCTCTCACCCCTCATAGCTTTTCGAAGGATGTCTACATATTCCCTTATTCTTGTTATGGGTTTTGAAAACTTCTCACCGTGTAGGTCTTCAATAACCAACTTACCACTCGCACCTAGTCCGAGAAAAAACCTGCCTTTTGACATCACGTCCATGTTTAATGCTGTCATAGCAAGGTTCGCAGGCGATCTGGCAAATACTGGAACGATACTTGTACCAACCTTGATACGAGTTGTAACTGCGGCTATTTGGGCGAGAGAAGTAAATGCGTCTTCACCCCATGATTCACCCGTAGTGATGCAGCTGTATCCTAGGTCGTCAGCCATAATGGCTAATTCCTTGGTTTCGTCCCAGGATCCTCCAGGGGCTCTGAGCCCCATTAATCCAACTTTACCCAAAACATCCTCCTTTTTGTTGATGTGAATCTGTTCCGTTTGTTATTGCGGTCGGACGAATTGATCTCCGATTACTTTCATTGTGTTAATAGCTTCTTCATGATTAAGATCTCCCCACTGGAAAGAAAGTAGTAAAAAATTGCACCCACTGTTTATTTTGTAATTTTCCAGATACTGTAGAACTGATTTGGCAGATCCTGCAATCACTTGCTCCCTTTTAATGGCAGTTTCAAAATCAATGGTCCAAGGCAGCACCCTATTCCCAATTTCACTTTCCACCATTATCTTAGGTCTGCGACTTTCTCCACCTGGAAGAGGTTTACGGAAGTTGGAACGGTATACCTTGAACGATTCTTTCGCTCTCGATAAAGCAGATTCGTCTGTTTTTCCAATTAATATGCGTTTGGAAACACCTAGAAGAGGGCTCTGAGGGAAATGAAACACTGTTTCGTTAGACTCGTGTTCAGAGCGGGTTTCCGAATAAATCTTATTGATTTTTGGGAGCTTATCAATTGTTCCTTCTGTTATTAAATTTGCACCGATGCGGCCTGCCTTGACAGGATTTCCGGCAACCCAAATGGGAGGATGAGGCTTCTGGAAAGGGGTTAGCCCCATCCAAAGGTCTTTAAGATCGTAATGCGTTCCTGTGAAGTTGATGAAGTCTTCAGTCAGACCTTGCATTATGATTTCTAAAGATTCCTGATATAGGCTATCGGATTCAACTGGGTTTTGTCCCCACATGGCCAACTCGTCTCCAACTGGAGCTCCTCTGCCGAATCCAATGTCTAATCTACCTTCTGTGAGATTGTCCAGTGTACATATTTCCTCAATGATTCTGATGGGATGATGCAGAGGGAGGACATACACTAACGGACACAGTCGGATACTTGAGGTGACCGAGGCCAGGGCCCCAAGATATGGACCTTGAACCGGGGCTGCTGTTAATGGTGAATGATGATGTTCAGCTACATGGTATGAGTAAAACCCCAATGCTTCAGCAGCTTGGACCATCGATATTCGCTGATCGTATTGTTTGCTCAGGGATACAGAATGAAGCCGTTCTACGTGGTCAAATATTCCTATTTTCAAGAATATACCCTTAGGTAGTCTTGGAGTCTGGTTCAGCCAAAAAAACCGGTATTATCCGGTCGGTTCTATCTTGGTATTCCTGATACGGGGGGTATGCATTGACGGCTATGTCCCAAAGTCGTTTTCTGTCATCAGGGGTATTGATTTCCCTCACCGTCATATCATATAAATTCGGCCCATCCTGAATTTTGACCGAGGGATTAGCCTTCAAATTAAAATACCAGACAGGGTGTTTAGGGGCCCCTCCTGTTGATGCAACCAGTATGTAATTGGGTCCATCTACGGCTCTCATGAGAGGAGTTTTTCTTACGGCTCCAGTCTTATTGCCAATATTGGTCACTATTATGACTGAAAGGCCGGTCTCTCTGAGAGTAGTACCTTCCTTCCCTCCGGTAGATTCGTATAGCTCAACTTGCTCTCTAACCCAATCTCTGGGGCTTGGTATGTACTCACCCATCTTGAAACTTCCTTTTAAGATACCCTCTTGTTATCACATTCATTCGGCCGGGCTGCTCGTATAACTTTCCAGTACGATGTTTTTGACTTTATTTCTGAGCCATGACTTGATTACTTCCCCCAGTATATCGTGTCTTCAATGGGATTGAATCCTTATTTAGCTTTTGATCAATAATTTAATCTCTCCAGTCATTTCCGCTTGATATCTTAGTTACAATCTTTTCTGAGAAATCCCACAATTTTTTTGCCATTATTTGATCTTTCCCATGTATGGAAGGTTCTTTTAAATTACAGTTTGAATAATATTCGCCGCTAACCCCTTGAAGATCAGGATGGGTACTGAGGTAGACCTGTGTGGCTGCTCCTTGTTGAACATTTTTGAAAAGGAGCTTTTCAAGTAGAACTGATCCGTGTTTCAGAACAGGGTTGCAATGTCTCAATAAATTGGTCCTGATCACCCCAGGATGTACTGCATTGGCTGTTTGACTAGTGGACTGAAAACGTCTTGCCAGTTCATTTGCGAATAAAAGATTTGCTAGTTTAGAATGACCATAAGCTTTGTGGGGGTTATAGTTTTTATTGCCGGAAAAATTATTAAACTGAATTCCGTCCGAATAGGAAAATACTCTGTGGGCTGAGCTTGAGACAACAGTTATCCGTGCTTCTTTGGATAAAGTCTTTTGTAATAGGGAGACCAACATAAAATGCCCGATATGATTAGTCAAAAATTGCAACTCCACGCCGTATTTTTGCCGTAATTTAGGTAATGCCATAATTCCGGCATTGCAAATTATGGCATCTATCTCTATACCTTTACTGATCAGATTATCTGCACACTGAATAATCAAACCTGGTTCTGACAAATCACACATAAGTGGGATGAATTGTTGGTTAGAGATCGAACTTATCGAGTCAGCCTTCTCCATTGTTCTCGCTAGGCCTATTACCGTGGCACCCCTTAAGGATAAGACTCTTACTGTTTCCTGGCCTAGACCAGAATTAGCACCTGTTACCAGGATTGTTTTGTCTTTGAGATCCAGAAACTCTGTCACTTCTTCTGCAGTAGTGTGGAAACCTAAACCGTTAGGTCCAACCTTGGTGAAACGGTCTATAAACGGGATACGTGAGCTCGCTAATGTTCCTAACAAGTGTGACTTTCTACGGTGCGTTTCGACTGCATTTTAGTATTCATAAACTGCACACTGTTTACAAATGTGTTCTGGCACAAGGCCTGCATAAATCAAAACTTTGAAAACCTTACACCCGAAGCAGTAACCAACCAGAGCTTCTAGGGATGCAAAGACACTCAGGATTGATAATAAAGCCACGGTGACTGTATTCAGGCCAGCTAGCCATAAGCCTAAAATCAATATGGAAAATACCAGTCCTACGCTTTGGGCAAACCGTTTTGGTGGACCTGGTACTAACCTCTCTGCCAAATTTAATTTGGGGACCAGAACCTTTGTTACCACTAAAGCAAGTGGGCTCACTTTTGGCCCAGACAAGACTCTAGCTAAAAACCCATAAAGCATTGCCAGTAGGATTATCAAAACCAATTTTATATTCAAGCTGATCAGCACAATAGATATTAGTGACATCAACAGCACCCCAGAAGCAACTAGTCTTGCTGCTGGTTCATTAATAAATTCTGGGAACGAAAAAAACTGCCTCATGTCGTCTGAGATCCTACAAGTTGGGTTGAGGAGTGGTTCGGAGGTATTCTTTTACTATGGTGTGGCCTTTTGGAAATTTGGCGGGAATGTCTTCTGTAGCCACAGCTGGCACTACTATGCACTCTTGCCCATATTCCCAATCTGCTGGCGTTGCTACTTGATAGTTGGCTGTGAGTTGCAGGGAATCTAAAACTCTTAAAATTTCGACAAAATTTCGTCCTGTTGACGCCGGATAAGAGATGATTAATTTCACTAGTTTGTCAGGCCCAATTATAAAGACAGACCTAACCGTTAAAGTGTCGTTTGCATTGGGGTGTATCATCCCGTAGGCATTGGCAATTGCTTTGCTAGCATCTTCCACCAGTGGGAAATCTACATTGGCATTTTGCGTTTCATTTACATCTGTTATCCATTCCTTGTGTGAATCTAATGCAGTCATTCCTTCCTTGGTACCTACACTAACAACAAGAACTTTTGCATTTCTTTCAGTGAATTCCGATTTGAGGTGGGCTACTTTTCCTATTTCAGTAGTGCAGACCGGGGTAAAATCTGCTGGATGAGACATGAATACTCCCCATTGTTCCCCGAGCCAATCGTGAAAATTTATTTCACCCTGTGTTGTATTTGCTGTGAAGTTAGGGGCTTCATCCCCAATTCTCAAGCTCATGTTACTCTCCTAATTAAAAAACCCCGCTTTTGCGGGGTCTTTGTTGATTAGTCAGTGTTATTCCAGTCTATGATCAATACCCCGATTCTCTTGGATCGGTGCAACAGGAACACTTGGCTATGCTTATAAACTCACTCATCGCTCAACCATCCTAAACATTTACTTATATGTTTTCAAGTGCTCAAAGATAAAAATTTATTAGTATCATTCATCTTTTCTTATTGTGGTTAGGTGATTTAGGTTGTGTGGGTCTCGCATTAAAGTTTCATGTATCAGCCATTTAGATTAGGGGTTGTTTGAGGTTTTGTACACATCATGGTTTCAGCCCCCATATTACTTGCCTTATTCAGGAATACCATAACTGAGACGACATTATCTATGGGATTGGATTAGAGCGTATATTCTTAAATAGAATCAGAAGGGACTACGATTTAGATTTTTCACCTTCATAGCCCTGGGTTTCCATTATTTCTGCGGAACGTTCATTAGATTCGATTTTGTTCATTACAGCTTCTCGCGCTCTAACCCATGTTTCTCGGTTGTTTGTTACAAATTCATGTGACTCCCTGTAGTCATCTAATAGGCCATTAATTTCGGGAATCACGTATCGTGCAACCAGGTCCCAGCTTTTAAGAGTGTTTTCTCTGTTTGCCCAATCGTGGGCAAACCCGATAACACAGCCGAAACCACCAGTTATCGAAATCATTTCCTTAATTTTGGCAATTAAATCGTCAGGCGTGCCAATAACGGCGGTGCTATTTTCTGAGAATGCGACTCCGTCGACCGCATCATCCGGGGATTTGTAAATAGTTCCTTCATCAGGGTTTAATGTGGCTACTGAGTAATCATTATTGTGTCTAAGAAGGCCTTCTTTTGCTTGCAACCTAGCCTCTTTCCTAGTTTCAGCTATATGCCAATTCATTACGATGCGCCAATTTTT
>Ga0209753_1001250_pt1 | contig 10690 bp, 7 predicted proteins | sample METZYME_3_550m_FD_187550 | JGI IMG/M metagenome (GOLD analysis project Ga0209753, IMG submission 187550) | Marine microbial communities from oxygen minimum zone in mesopelagic equatorial Pacific - METZYME_3_550m (SPAdes) (version 2) | ecosystem: Environmental > Aquatic > Marine > Oceanic | place... | reverse complement strand
ATGAGGTAGTTGCGATACTGGTTGGCATTCGGGATGGCAGGATCGCCCTCGCTCCCGAGTGACTCTGCATAACGCACCCAGTCCATCCAGTGCCGCGCCCAGCGCTCACCAAAATGGGGCGAGGCGAGCAATCGCTCGACGGCATTCACGATGGCCGCCCGGCGATCACCCTCAGCAACCTGCACAAACGCCGCCGTCTCCTCCGGCGTCGGTGGTAAGCCAGTCAGCACGAACGACAAGCGGCGAATGAGTGCGTGCGGTTCGGCGTTGCCCGCCGGAGAAAGACCCTCAGCCTCCGAGGCGGCCTGGATGAACCTGTCGATATCGGTCTGCGCCCACTCGCCGTTCACCTTTGGCAGAGAGGGAAAACGAATCGGCTGAAAACTCCACCACTGCTTACGGCGCTCACGAGTGGTTTCCCAAGAGGTGGCCTTGGCGATGTCCGCCTTGCTGGGCTGATTGGATCGCGGGTCGGGAGCGCCCATCATGATCCATGTTTCGAAATTACCGATCACCAACGAGGACAATTTCGGACCATCCTTGGGCATTTTAAGTTCCTTGTCCTCGTGGCGGATCGCCCGGAGCAACAGGCTCTCATCCGGCTTGCCGGCGACGATCACCGGCCCGCTATCGCTGCCCTTGGCCAAGCCACCCCGCCAATCCAGCGCCAGCCCGCCCTTGGCCTTGTCGCTGCTGTTGTGGCACTCGTAGCAATGCTCGGCGAGGGCAGGTCGAATGTTTTTCTCGAAAAACTCGACCTGCTCTGTCGTGGAATCAGCCATCAAGCCAACTGCCGTAAAACCAAAAGACAGTAGTAGGCATTTAAAAAGCTGATGCATCACGGACGATTAGATGGCAGCCTCAGGAAATTCGCAACTGAAAAGGCAAAGTGTCCATCGAAGTTGCCGCTACCAAATAAAACGTAGACAGCAGACAGTGCCTTCAATTTATTCGGCGGGAACACCTGCGCTTGGTGATGGGCTCAGCCCTTCTTGTATTTTGGGTTTTGAAACCTCAACGGATCCTCCTTCGGATCCTCCGGCGTGACACCGACAACCAGATCAAAACCGACGGTCAGTTCACCAGTCTTTGACCCCTTCAAGGGCTTGAACTCCTTAATGAGCATGTTCCTCAAATTCGGATCCTTGATTTCATTGATGGGCCCATCCCGCTTGATCTTTGGATCGCCTTTCACGTAAAGCTGCGTGGTCAATACCCGATGCTTGCCACGGATCACGGCAAAGTGAATATGTTGCGCCCTGCCGCCGTATGCAGGCGGCTTGACAGTCCTAAAGTAATATTCACCAGAACTTCCAGTGATGAACCTTCCAAAGCCCTGAAAGTTCTTGTCTCTTTTTGAACTTTTTGCGGTCTGCGAGTGAATATACACGCCCTGACTGTCCACCTGCCATAATTCCACAATGGCGTTCCTGATGGGGTCTCCCTTGCTATCGAGGATTTTCCCTCTGACATGTGACACCTCGCCAACTGCGGGGGTAATGGAGTCGTTGATGCGAAGAAGGTCGTTGTCAGTGTCCAGAGGAAGATGATCCGGGTAGAGAGGACCTTCGGTCTGCCTGGGCGTCAAAGTGAGGGCCTCCGCAAAGGCACCTCTAACCGTCCAGAATGCGGTGGTCCCCAGGGCTGCTTGCTTCAGGAAACGACGTCTGCCGATGATATTCAGGTGTCTATTTTTCAACATTGTGTTCGTTAGTTTGATTTAATCCGATGGGTTTATTGCCGCCCAGAAAACTACACTTTGAATAGGGTTTATCCAACAACTTCTTTGTGCCAATTACCGGGGTTTAATGGTCAGCCACAAGAGACGCCAACACCCTGCGGGTCCCCTTGAAATTACGGCGGCCGTGCATGGCGACGTAATTGTCAACCAAGGCAAGATCGCCGGCTTGCCATGGGATATCGAAGGTGACTTCGTCGGCGATGGCGCTGGCAGCAGCCACGTCTCCCGAATCAAGTGGCGTGCCGTCGCCGAAGGTGATCGCCCTGGCCGGATCGTTGCGGGTGTCTTTCCAGCCGTTGAAGGCGGCGATGAGTTGGTTGAAAAAACTGGCGCGCCCATCGCCGAGATCGCGCACGGCGGAGAGCACTGGCGTGGTGGCGCGGAGGTCGCCATTGGGATGCCATTCCCAAGAGTAACTCAGCTTGGCCAAGCGCGCCTCGGCGTCTTTGCGGGTGTCCACGCTGAAAGTGCTTTGCCAACTGCGCCCCATGCCGGACGACTCGTCGGCTTCGGCCGGCATGACGTTGGAATATTTCAAACCCCTGACCCGGCAGGCCTCGGCGAAGTCGGGGCGCTGTTCGCATAGGCGTTTCCACAAAACATCGGAGCGGCAAATCGGCGTCGCCCCACCTTCAGCCGCAGCCTTTTGACAAAAGAAAAATAGCTTACTGGGATAAATCGGTGTCTGAGCCATCTCGTGATGTAAAAAGATTGTGATATCCGATGGCGCTTCGTTCGCTGAAAACACCCGTGGTGTGAAGTTGATGCGATAGGCGTTTGACAACGAATCGGCGTAGGAGAAATTTGGGAAATTGAAAGCACTAACGATCGCATCGAAATCTTCCGGGGATGTCATCGGCAAACCTCGAACCAAAACGGCTCCATGCTCAAAGGCCGCTTTGGATAATTCGCCAGCAACTCCCCTCGCCCACTCGCAACCTTCCGACAGAAAGCCTTCCGGCGCCTTGATTGCCAATGGAAACGGGCTCCCGCCGTACTCGTGTTGCCCCGGAACGGTGAGGAGATTCATCACGTCAAAAACCGTAGCGCTTGGCTGCCTCGTAAGGTTTCATCGCCTCAACCTCTCTCCCCGAACGCTCGGTGTAATCCTTCATAAATCGCTCAAGCGCTTCCGGCGAATCACGATGATCGAATGCCTCCAATGCAAAATCGTTGTACTCCACCATCCACGTCCGAAGTTTTCGCCGAAGCATTTCAAGCGCCTGCTTGCTCGACTCGGAAGTCGCCCCTTGCTCTTTGTTCGGAAGCAAGTTTTCGAGACAGAACGAATCCTTTCTGAGATTGTAGAATTCCTCAACCGTTCTGTATTCGAGATGATGCACGCGCTTGGCCAAGCTCGGGGTTTTCTCTCCCGCCCTCTTCATCGCCCGATACGTCAACCCTGCCATCGGCTCTGCCCGATACGTGCGTTTGCCATTGGACCACGCGTTAAATAGGTAAGCGTGATCTTTTGTGATGATCGAGCGCATTGGATATGGATTGCGACCATGGATATGATGAAACTGCGCGAAAATGGCGTCACGACCGCTCTGATTTTCTCCCTTCAACAATGGAAAAAACGAACGGCCATCCAACTTCTCTGGCAGTGGCAAACCGACCGCCTCAAGCAGCGTCGGCAACAGGTCAACCGCCGAAATCATGTGCCCGCGATCAACTTGTTGCTTTTGAATTTGATTGGGCCAACGAATGATCAACGGCGTGCGGGTGCTTTCGACATAGCAATTCGTTTTGGCGAAAGGCACCGACATTCCGTGATCCGAAAGGAACACGACGATCGTGTCGTCGGCATTTTTCGTTTTGGCCAGCTCCGAAAGAATCGCTCCCACCATGTCATCCAGTCGCCTTGCCGAGGTGCAGTATCCTGCCATCTCCTTGCGCACGTCCGGAATGTCGGGAAGGAATCCCGGCACCTTCACTTCGCTGGGTTTATAAGTGCGCGACGATTTTGTTCGCTCAAAATGTGGCGCGTTGGATTTTCCGCCACCGTAGGGCCGGTGAGGATCATGTGAGCTTGCCATCAAAAAAAACGGCTGCTGCGCCACTTTGGCCATTTGAAAAAACGACTTGGCGAATCGCCGATAAACCTCCGGATCACGGCCCCAACGGTTCTCATCGCCCGTCCCTTGCCATCGATAATTGACTGACCAATGAAAAACATCCTGCTGCCTCAGCGGCTTCCCAATCGTCCCGCAGAGATACCCTTCCTCACTGAGAATCGCAGGCAGAGTCGGCGTGCCGGGATGAATCCGCTGAAATCCCTCTGCACCGTTGTTGTGTGAATACAACCCCGTAAGCATCACACTCCGCGAAGGCGTGCAAACCGCGATATTCACATACGCGTGCTCAAACCGAATCCCCTCCGAGGCCAGGCGATCGATGTTGGGCGTGATGTCCGGGCCAGCGCCGCCTAAGCAGCCGGGCGTGTCCCAGTTCATATCGTCCGCAACGATCATCACGATGTTGGGACGCTTCTCCGGTGCAACCTGCTGAGCCACAATGGTGCTGGCCAGGGAAAGACTGCACACGGCAGCACTCAGAACCGTAACCCAATATCTGCGGGACTGTTTTCTACTTGTGTATTTCATATCCGCAAAACCGAACGAACCAAGGGTGATCGATTGCTGTAATTGAGGGACGAACTACGAGTCCAGAAAATATCAACTAATCCATCGCGCTATAGCGTCCAGGGCTCGCGGTGGTACATTTTATTCAGTAGTTCGCTGGCCTCCTTGTCGCCGATGACTTGTTCTTTTTTGGGATCCCAATTCAGTGCACGGCCAAGCGTGTTGGAGACGTAGCCCAAGTGGCCCGGCGTGATGGAGCGGTGCGACGTCTCCGCCGGGCAGATTGCCGGCTTGCGGCTCTTCACGCATTCGAGGAAGTTGCGTGTGTGATTCCCGGACTTGTACGCCTTGAACTTGCCCGGGCTGAACCCGGACTTCAGCCAGTCACGGTTTGACGCGTCGAGTTTCCCCCGGTTGACGTATACCCAACCGTCTTCACCGATAAACCTTGTGCCCATCTTGTTGTGTGTGCCGATGCTGGTTTGGATGCCGCCAGCGTACTCGCAATACACCTCGTAATGCTCCGGCGCCTTGTACACCGGCACGGGACTCCAGGTGAAGTTCTTCGCCTCAACGCTAATCGGGCCGCCCTGGTCTTCGCCGAGTCCCCAGTGGGCGATGTCGTTGTGGTGACCGATCCAATCCATCAACTGGCCGCCACCGTATGCCAGGTGCACCCGCCACATTTGGTGATGGCGCGCGTGCACGTATGGCAGCATCGGCGCGGGACCGGTCCAGAGCTGATAATCCTCCCGGCCCGAACGATCCTCCTCGGTCGCATTGCCCTTGATCTTGTTCGGTCCCTTGGGCAAACCGACCTGCACCTCCTTCACCTTGCCGATAAGCCCGTTACGGACGAGTTCCACGGCGTTTCGAAACACAGTTGCGGAACGCTGTTGCGAGCCGGTTTGAAAGATCGCCTTGCGCTTGGCCACCTCACGATAAAGCGCCTGTCCTTCGGCGAAAAAATGGGTGACCGGTTTTTCGCAGTAGATGTCCTTGCCGTTCCGAAGCGCCTTAAGCGCCTGCACTGCGTGCCAATGGTCGGGCGTGGCAACAATCACGACGTCGAGGTCATCACGGGCGCACAGCTCCCGGTAGTCAACGTAAGTGTCGCAGGGCTTCGAGCCGTACTTTTTGCCGACCACCTCGGCGGCTGGCTCGCGACCAAGCGCACGGCCCCTAGCTTGGCCGCGGTGATGTGTCTTGTACGGATCGCAGGTGGCGATGACTTGCGCTCTGGACTCGTTCAGGAACGAGTTCATTACGCCCATGCCACGGCCACCGCAGCCGATGAGGCCGACGGTGATGCGATTGCTCGGCGCTGGTTTGCCCGCTTGGCCAAGCGCGGATGAGGGAATGATCGTCGGCGCAGAAACAGCAGCCAAGACACTCGTTTTCAGGAAACAACGCCGGTTGGTCTTATTTGATTTAGTCATGGGTAACTCAGGTAGTTGTTGCTTGCCGGTTTACCTTTGGCCTCAAAAGCAGACAATGGCACCACAAGAGGCATCATGCAGGTCATTAAGCAAGATTGGCAGATTTGTTTGGTCATGCGACTTGCATAAAAAAAGGTGTTATCGTTTGGATAAAACCATTGGCTTGGAGGAATCCAAAGTCATTGCCTTACGTGTCTTCGTGCCGGGCTTGGCTTCGTTTCCGAGTTGGGTGACGGCTTGGGCAGCGAGTTGTTTCATCCTAACCATCACTTTGGGGTTCTCCTTCTGAACGTTGATCTTCTCACCGAGATCTGTTTTGAGATTCACCAACTTACCAGGTCGTCCACGGCCCTTGTTGTGCGGTGTGGTCCACGCTGGAAATGTGTTCTTCAAAGGCAGATGCCATTTCCAATCGCCCCAGCGGATGGCCTGAAGCTGGCGGCGACGATAATAAAAAAATGCCTCGTTTCGGGAGGATTCCTCGTCTCCGAATAACAACGGCGCGATGTTGTGCCCATCGATTTTGTTTTTGGACAGTTTGGCTTCACTTAGTGCGCAGAAGGTCGGCAGAAAATCCATGGTGCTGGCCAGTGCACTACACTTGCTGTCGGCGGGAATGCGGCCGGGCCAGCGGGCGATCATTGGCACGCGCATGCCGCCTTCCATCGTGCTCCCCTTGTAACCTGACAAGGGTGCATTGGAACCGCCATTGCGGCCGTTGGAGCCGTTGTCCGAGGTGAAAATCACAAGTGTGTTTTTCTCAAGACCATGCTTTTTAAGCGCATTCAAAATCTGGCCGGTGGACCAATCGATCTCCTCCACCGAATCACCGTAACGCCCGTTGGCGCTTTTGCCGTGAAAGTCCTTCGAGGCAAAGAGCGGGAGATGTGGGAAAGTGTGCGGTAGATACAGTAAGAACGGTCGCTTGCGATTGCGTTCGATGAAGTTTACCGCTTCCCTTGTGTAACGCTGCGTAAGTGTGGCTTGATTGGCCGGTGCTTCGATCACATTTTTTTGTTTTACCAAAGGTAAAGGCGGATCACCGCGACGTTTGTTGGCCATGTCATTGGAATAGGGAATACCATAGTACTCATCATAACCGTGCGCAGTGGGCAGGTGCGGCGGTTGATCGCCAAGATGCCATTTGCCGATGCAAGCGGTGGCATAACCCTCGGCCTTGAGCGCCTCAGGTAAAGTCAACTCGTCGGGACTGAGCCCACGACGACTGCGCGGGATGAGCACCCAGTGCCCGGTGAAATCCTCGTGCATCCCCACCCGCCGCGCGTAGCAACCGGTCATCAGGCTCGCACGCGAAGGGGTGCACACTGGGCTGGAGGAATAAAAATCGGTGAACCGCATGCCCTCGCGCGCCAGCTGATCAATACGAGGCGTGCGGTTTTGCTTCGACCCATAACACCCCAGGTCGCCGTACCCGAGATCATCACAAAAAATCAGCACATAATTGGGCGCAGCTGAAAGTGACACCGCCGCAAAAAAAAACGCGAACAAAACTTTCATAAATTTTCCTGGAGTCGTCTTATGCGAGAAAGCCTTTGAGAGAACCGGTGCTATCTCCGAGTCGGTTGGTTTTCACGCCCATGATTTGGGCCATGGAAACCCAGAGATTGGCGATGGGGGTGCCTTTGGCGTGCTGTTCGTGACGGTTGGTCTTTAGAAGACCACCCGCACTGCCGGCAATCACGGTGGGCAGATTGGTGCATTCGTGCAACATACCGCTGCTGAGGCCGGAGCCGTAGGTAAACATCATGTTGTCTAGCAACGTGCCTTCACCTTCCTGGATGGCATCCATCTTGGCGCTGATGCGCGCAAACTGGCGCATGTGAAAATGATCGAGTTTCTCGAGATCATCCAGCACCTCAGCATTCTTTTGATTGTGCGTCCAGCCGTGATGATCGATGGGTTTCACAAACACATCCTCGAACATCAGCGGCGTGGACCAGCGCTCAGGCGCAACCATCATGGAACTCACACGCGTGAGGTCAGTTTGCAGTGCAAGGATCATCAAATCACCCATGATCTGAATGTATTCATCACGGCGCATCGTGGTCCAAAGTTTTTCCGGCTCCTCAAGGTCAATGTCGCGAATATCCACCTGCCGCTTGGTGATGCGCTCGATCTGCTGCTCCACAGTACGTACCGAGTCCATATACTCGTCGAGCTTGTGGCGGTCGAGTCGACCGAGTTTACCCTGCAAATCTTCGGCATCGGCCAACACAAGATCGAGTACGCTGCTGTTGGCGCGATGTTCCTTCACATTGAACAAACGCTGGAAGACCCTGCGCGGATCCTTGATGGAACGCGCCACATGGCCGTGGCCGTACCAAGAGATATTGTCGAAATAAACCGACTCGCGGTTGTCGGTAAAGCTGTTGCATGAGAGCTCAATCGAACGGAAAGGCGTAGCCTTGCCGGCGGTGTCGGCAATGACCTGGTCGATGGTGCGCTTGAGGGGATATCCCGCGGGCGAAAGTTCATCAGGCGCAGCGGTGCTGAGGTAACACGCGCCGGCCTGCGCGTGCCCATCAGTCCCCGGCACTTTCACGCGATCAAGATTGGTGAAGAGTGAAATCTTTTTGCGTAGCGGTTCCAACGGCTTGAGCGTACGACTTAAGGCGAAGTTGTGGCCGGTCTCAGCCGGGTGCCACGCCGTTTGCGCCACGCCGTTGGGCGTGTAAAAGAACGCGACGCGCTTGGGCGGCTGAACAGACTTCGCACCGCTGGCCTGCATCGCATCGAGTAACGGCAGCGCCAGTGCCGCGCCGCAGCCGCGCAGGAAAGTACGCCTCGGGATTTGCGTTTCTTTCAGCACATTCATTTGCTTTTGTTCTGCCCGGTTTTATGCCGGAACGGGAGGCTCTTGGCAATCTCAACCACCACGGTGGAGAAACGCCCGTGATCGGCCATGACGCGCCGGGTGATTTTGTCGATCGACGGCTTGTCGTTGACCTTCAACTCGCGGCCGAGCGCGTAGCTCAACAGATGCTCGCTGAAGGCGCGCATGAATTTTTCCGGTCGCTCTAGAATGGCGTCCTTGAACGCCTCGATGTCCTTGAACTGAGCCTCGCCAAACAGTTTGCCGCTGGAGTCGATGGGCAGGCCACTGCTGTACTTTTCGCGCCAACGCCCGATGGGATCGAAGCTCTCCAACGCGAAACCCAGCGGATCGATGCGCGCGTGGCAACTGGCACAGGTCTGGTCAGTGGCGTGTTGCTTGAGACGCTCGCGAATGGTCAGGCCCTTGGCCTCGATGGCCGCATCATCCGCCTCGATCTCCGGGACCACATCGGGCGGCGGCGGCGGCGGATCATTGAAGATCGTCGTGGCCACCCACGCGCCACGCTTGATGGGGCTTGTGCGCAACGGCGTTGCTGTCATCGTGAGCACCGCAGCGGTGGTAATCACTCCGCCCTCCCGCCGACTGTGCAATATTCGCTTACGGAAATTCTGTGTGTTGGTGTTAAAACGGTTGCGATTTCCTTTGCTTCCAAAAGGACTCCCTGGAGACGTGTACCAAGCCTGCAACTCATCAGAACGGTATGAGTAGTTGCTGTCGATAAACAGCATGATCGAGCGGTCCTCCACCTGCACACTTTCAAAAAGCAACAGCGGCTCCACCATGGTTTGCAGACCGAACTTCCACTGCTCACAACCGATGCGAGAGTAGTACACCTGAAACCGATCAAAGTCCGGCACGGCGGTGGTGAGTTGGTCCAGCCGCAGCCATTGGCGCGCAAAGTTCTCGGAGAGAGCGCGGCTACGGTGATCATTGAGCATGCGGCGCACCTGGGCCTCAAGCACCTCAGCGTTGCGCAATTCACCCTTGCGCACGGCTGCCATCAGGGATTCATCCGGGATGCTGCTCCAGAGAAACAACGCCAGGCGCTGCGCCAACTCATAGTCACTAGCCGGTGCCATCTTACCAACGCCATCCTTGGATTCCACCACGTAGATAAACTTCGGTGAAGCGAGCACGGCCGCCACGACGGACTTCATCGCCTGCGTGTATGAGCCGGTACGTTTTTGCTCAACCGCATGAAACGCCGCGTAGCGCTTCAGCACCGGGTTCTCCACCGGCGAACGAAAGGCGCGCTCCAGAAACGTCCGGAGCCGCGTCTCCACCGGTTTCCCGTTATCCTTGAAAAACGTGTTACGCAGGCCCGAATACCCGTCAAACTCCGGGCTGTTCACAATCGCACGCCCCAGCTTCAGCAAACTCTCCAGTAAAATTGGTGGGACACTCAACTGCTCACCCTGATTGTTGAAGCCGTGCTCGGCCTGCAGATCAATAGCAAAAGGGTCGACGCCCTTAAGGATTTGTTTCTCCACAATATTTTTACCCAGTGTACGGTTGCCCGCATTTACTGAGTCCGGCATGCGACCAATGGAGGGATCAAAATAGTTGCTGGAACGAATCACCTTCTCTGGCAGCGGATAAATATCTCCACGCAATTGCAACAGATCGCGCACCGCGTTGTTGTACTCGTATCGATTCAACCGGCGCATCACCACCGGCTCGAGCTCCATATTTGATTGCAAATATTCGTCCACTAAGTCGTCGAAAAAATGTGCAAGCTTTGCACGTTCGACCTTCGTCGGCTGCTTCTCATCCTCCGGTGGCATCTCCGCCTTGGCCATCATCTCCGCCGCGTGCTGCGTAATCTCGATGTGCTTCAGGAAATCCGCGCGCTTGACCAAGGCCTCTAGGTTCACCTTGCCCTTCACCTTCTTCACTCCGTGACACCGAAAACAATACTGCTTCATCATGAGGCGCGCCTCGCCTAAACTAAATACGGCCTCGACCGTGGATTTGATCTCCTCGGGCTTCTCTGATTTGGGCGAAAGATCGGTCAGTTCCAAATAATCCAAGCCATACAAATAACCCTCCCCTTGAAACTTCTGCGCCT
>Ga0209753_1001247_pt1 | contig 10696 bp, 9 predicted proteins | sample METZYME_3_550m_FD_187550 | JGI IMG/M metagenome (GOLD analysis project Ga0209753, IMG submission 187550) | Marine microbial communities from oxygen minimum zone in mesopelagic equatorial Pacific - METZYME_3_550m (SPAdes) (version 2) | ecosystem: Environmental > Aquatic > Marine > Oceanic | place... | reverse complement strand
GCCCACACTCTGACCATCGGAGCCGTAGGAACGGTTACATGTTTCCTGTCCGGTTGGATTGCGAGCCTGATCATCCCGGCAAAAACCAAAAACCTCGACGGCCTGACTTGGACCAAACTCAATCACAACTAGCATTTGGCCAAACGAGCATTAAGCTTTGAAACTTGGCTTCGCCGAATCGCTGAGGTAGGCAATATGCATTTCCGCGGGAAGTAAATTAAGGCCAACCATCGAAAACGCGCGCTCCATCCATTTCGTCGGCATTTGCGGCACCGCCATGGCCTCCGTCGCGGCGGCGTTGAAGGAGCGCGGCATCGCAGTCAGCGGCTCCGACCAGGGCATCTACCCGCCAATGTCCAACTTCCTCGAGGAACGCGGCATAGAGGCCAGGCCGTTCGACGAAGCCAACCTCGCGCACAAGCCGAACCTGGTCGTCATCGGCAACGCCATCTCCCGAGGCAACCCCGAGGCTGAATACGTACTCGAACACAATCTCGCCTACTGCTCATTGCCGGAACTACTCAGACATCGGTTCCTCCGAGGTAAACGCTCGCTCGTCGTCTCCGGCACGCACGGAAAAACGACCGCCGCCTCGCTGCTCGCCTGGCTGCTCGAGTATAACGGCCTCAACCCCAGCTTCCTCATCGGCGGCATCCCAAACAACCTCGGCCAGGGCGCGCGTTTCACCGACAGCGACTGGTTCGTGATTGAGGGCGACGAATACGACACCGCGTTTTTCGACAAGCGCAGCAAGTTCGTCCACTATCTGCCCGAGGCCGTGGTGATCAACAACCTCGAGTTCGACCACGCCGACATCTTCGGCAGCCTGGCCGAAATCCAAACCTCGTTCCGGCGTCTCATCAACATCGTCCCGCGCAACGGCCTATTGCTCGCCAACGCCGACGACGCCAACCTCTTACCACTCCTTGGCATCGACCACTGTCCCGTGCGCCGCTTCGGCTTGGGCGACAATTCCGACGACCTGGCCAGCGGCTTGGCTTTCAGCGAAAGCGGTTCCGAGTTCCGACTTGGTGACACGACATTTCGCATCCCTATGATCGGTGAGCTCAACGTCCGTAACGCCCTCGCCGCACTGTTGCTCGCGCGCTACACCGGGCTTAGTGACGAGCAGGTCCAATCCGGATTCGACACCTTCAAGGGCATCCAGCGGCGAATGGAGATTCGCGGTGAAACCGGTGGCGTGACCGTGATCGACGACTTCGCACACCACCCCACCGCCATCCGCGAGACGCTCAAGGCACTTGGCCAGCGATACCCCGGCCGCCGCGTTTGGGCCATCTTCGAGCCACGAAGCAACACCACACGCCGCAACCATTTTCAGGCCGAACTCGCCGAGGCACTACGCTTGGCCAAGCGCGTCGTCGTCGCCGAAATCGCTCGACTCGAGCAAGTACCCGAAGGCGAACGGCTCGACCCGTCAAGGCTGATGGAAGACATCCGTAACGCCGGCACCAAGGCCGACTACCTCCCGACCGCAGACGAAATCGTCACCCACGTCACCGCCCAAGCCGAACCCGGGGACATCCTCTGCGTGCTCAGCAATGGTGGTTTCGGCAACATCCACCAAAAGCTGCTGACTGCCCTGGCAGAGCGAAGCACAAAAAAACTGTAGGCCTTAACAGGCCTTGAGAATCTGTTCACAAAGCCCTACCGGCGGCGGATGCGCAACTTCGTATAACGCGAACTCGGTTGGTAGTAGTAATACGGCTGCCGATAGCCCGGGGTGAAGATGCTCTGCGGCCGGTTGCGGATGCTGCGGTTGATGGCCTTGACCGTCGAGTTCTCGAGGAGCGAATAGCGGTTGGTGTACTGTTTCTTTTTCTGCGCTTCCTTGTAGTACGGCTCGCGCCCGGCCATGAACACGCCGCCCTTCGGTGGTGCGGTGATGATCGTCGGCCTGCCTGACGTCGATTGCGGTTGCGGTTGCGACTTGGCCGTTGCGGTTTGAAATGTGTTGCCATGAAAACTCAGCGTCATGGGCACGCCGCCAGCCTCGATCTGCGCCCGACCGGCGGCGGCATCAACGGCGAGCAACCGGAGCGATCCGCCGGTGTCACCCTGGGTAAGCGTGAAGTGGGCGGTGCGCACCGGCTCAGTGGTGCGATCCACCTTGGCCACACAGACCTTGTACTCGCCGCGCAGCCGGTAGATGCCGGTCAGCTTGTAATCGATGCCATTGGGCGGCACCGGTGCCTCGGCCCTCTCGTATGTCTCCACGCGAAACTCGACGCCATCGGAGTCGCCGGGGTAAGAAACGGTCGCCAATTTGCCGTCGCCTTCGACCACCTGGCCAATCGGCTGCCAATCGGCGTCGTTCGTTTTGGAAAAAACCTGATAGGCCAAGCCATGCTCAGTCTCGAACTCGAGCTCGAGCTGTACCGATTCGCGCTTGGCCAACGGGACGGCGTCAGATGCTTGAGGCTCGGCCGCTTTGGCCTCGGTGATCAACACGGCCGAAGCTACCAAAAGGCCCAGACCCGCCATGAATTCGGCGGCAATGGCTTTCATAAGAGGGAGGCTAGTCCCCGTCGCCCGGCAGCACAAGCCTTGTCCATTGCCAACGACAGGGGTCGGGCCTAGACTTGCCGCGGCCTTGGCATGAATGTTTCCGGCTCCACAATCCTGATCACTGGCGGCACCGGTTCCTTCGGAAACCGCGTCGCCGCGCATCTGCTCAAGCAGTCCCCCGCTGAAATTCGCATCTTCAGCCGCGACGAAAAGAAACAGTGGGAGATGCAGCAGGCGTTCCCGCAGTTCCAGTACATCGTCGGCGATGTGCGTGAGGAAGCCTGCCTCGAGGAAGCCATGGCCGGTGTTGATCTCGTGTTCCATGCCGCCGCTCTCAAGCACGTGCCGTCGTGCGAGAAATACCCGTACGAGGCCTACAAGACCAATGTCGTCGGTTCGCAAAACGTCTGCCGCGCCTCCAAGGCTGCCGGTGTGAAGACGTTCGTCGCCCTCAGCACCGACAAAGCCGTCAAGCCGCTCAACGCCATGGGCACCAGCAAGGCAATGATGGAGAAACTCGTCTGTAGCCAAAACCAGAACGGCGGCGATACGAAGTTCTGCTGCGTACGCTACGGCAACGTGATGGGTAGCCGCGGCTCGGTCATCCCGCTGTTCAAGCGGCAGATCGAAAACGACGAGCCGATCACCCTCACCGTGCCGGAGATGACGCGCTTCCTCATGACGCTCGACCAGTCGGTCGGCCTTGTGCTGCACGCGATGCAACACGCGACCGGTGGCGAGATTTTTGTCCGCAAGGCGCCGGCCAGCACTATCGGAAAACTCGCCGAGGCCGTCTGCCAGAAGTTCAGCCCCAAGGGCACCGATCATCCGATAGACGTCATCGGCATTCGCCTCGGCGAGAAACTGCACGAGACGCTCGTCAACGAGTACGAGATGCAGCGCATCAGCGAGGAGGAACTCTTTTACGCCATCCACCCCGAGTACCACGTGCCGGACCACCGCGCCGAACAGCCGCTCGGCACCGAATACACTTCCAACAACACCCGACAACTCGAGTCCGCCGCCGACATCAAGCTGCTGCTCGACAAAATGGGCGAAGTTGAGTTGTACATCTGATCCTCTTGGCCAAGCGCATGCCGAACCCGCTCCGACAACTGTTGCGCCCTCGTTCCGCCGCCGATTTTACAGCGCAACTCATTGCCACTGGTGAGGTTAAGACCGCGCTCGACATCGGCTGCGGTACCCGCTCGCACCTGAGCCAATTCCGGCCGGACGTACAGACCACCGGGCTCGACGCCCACGCCGAGGCCATCGACCTCGCCAAGGAGCGCGATGTCCACGACCACTTCATTCAGGCCGATATCCTCAGTGACAACCTCGACGCCACGTTTGACCTCGTCACCCTTTACGGCCTCATCGAGCATTTGCCGAAAGCCAAGGGGTTCGAGTTGCTCGATCGCGTCGAACGGTTGTCAGCCAAGTTCATCCTGCTCGAGACGCCGCACGGCTTCGTCCCGCAGGGACCTGAGTTCGGCAACGAGTATCAACGGCACCGCTCCGGTTGGTTCATCCACGAATTCGAGGGACATGGCTACACGGTGCACGGCACAACCGGCACGCGCTACCTGCGCGGCTACATGGCCGGGCCGAAGTACGGTTTCCCCGGCTGCCTGCTGCTCGACGAGGCGCTGACCCTGTTGCTCCGCATCAACCGAAAACCAAAACACGCCTTCAACCTCCTCGCCGTGAAGGATGTGCGCGGCGTCCCTGCGCGCCACGAAAGGGAGGCCCAGCCTTGAGGCTGCTAATCCTCGGCGGCAGCGGCATGTTGGGCCACCAACTTTGGCGCAGCCTCCACGCGCAACACGACATTTGGGTGACGCTGCGCCGACCGGCCGCCGACTTCGCCCCGTATCATTTGTTCGACGAGGCCAAGTCGATCCAGGTCGATGACATCACCGACGACGCGACGCTTGGCCAGGCGCTTGCCCAAGCGAAGCCCGATGCCGTGATCAACTGCGTCGGCCTGATCAAGCAGCGCGACGAAGCCAGCGACGAGGCACTCACCGTGCGCGTTAACGCTGAGTTTCCCCACCGCTTGGCCAAGCGCTGCGGCGAGACCGGTGCGCGGTTGATTCACTTCAGCACCGACTGCGTCTTCGCCGGAACCAGGGGCAACTACACGGAAGACGACCCCGCCGACGCCACCGATCTTTACGGCCAATCCAAGCACCGGGGCGAAGTCACCGGCCCCCAATGCGTGAGCCTCCGCACATCGGTGATTGGCCACGAACTCGGCACCAACCTGGGACTGCTGGATTGGTTTATAAGCCAGCGAAGCCAAACCATAAACGGCTTCAAGAAAGCCATTTACAGTGGTTTCACCACGCTCGAAATGGCGCGGATCGTCGAGCGTATCCTCACCCAGCACGCCGCGCTTTCTGGCCTGTGGCACGTCGCCAGCGAACCTATTTCCAAGTTCGACCTGCTGCAATTGTGCCGCGAAAAACTTGGCTGGGAAGGCATCATCGAGCCGAACGACGAGTTCGTCTGCGACCGCAGCCTCAACGGAGACCGCTTCAACGAAGCCACCGGCTACAAGCCGCCAGGCTGGCAGGCAATGATCAGCGAACTGGCGCAGCAGTCATGAGCGACCGGGCACGCATCATCTCGGTCATCCCGGTGTATAACGGGGAACGCTTCATCCGCGCCACGCTCGACTCGCTTGCCACCCAGACGCTTCAACCCGATCGCGTGATCGTCCTCGACGACGCCTCGACCGACGGCACCGCCCGACTCGTTGAGACGTACGAGCCGCTTAATTGCGAACTGATCCGCAGCGAACAAAACGAGGGGCTGTTCAACAATTTCAACAAAGCGCTCAGTTACGCCACCGGGTGCGACTACCTGCACTACATCTGCGCTGACGACGTACTACTGCCAAATTTCATGGAGCGAATGACCACCGCACTCGTGGACGCGCCTGCGCCGTCGTTCAGCTATTGCCTGCCGGAGTTCATAGACAAGGACGGCGACCGGCTCGACACCAAGTCGAAAAAAAAATCAGCTCCCGCGCGTGAAGTTTCCGCCAATGTGCTGCTCGCGCAGCACAGCCAATGCGACTCTCTCATGCTCGGTGGTGTACTGATTAAGTCGCTTGGCCAAACGTGCCCGGTCACGTTTCGCACTGATATGCCACACGCGGCAGACTGCGTTTTTTACTCCGACCTGGCCAAGGCCTGCGAACAGCGCATGGCGGTGCCGGAGGTGCTAGTTCAGATTCGCCGCCATCCGTTCAGCATGACCAAGCACAACGAGGAAAACATCCAAAGCTGGGTACTCGACGAATGGGAGGCCATTCAGCACGCGTTTGGCTTGATGGATCAGGCTGGTTTGGCACGATGGCTTCGGCGACAAAAATTGCGCTGCATGTTCGCCGCGCGCTCCCGGGTGAAGATGCAGCAGATGATAGACAAGAAACCGGATCATGCCCGGCACATTTACGAATCCGCCCGCCCCAAGGTGCCTTGGCTGCATTGGCAACTCGGGACAATCACTGTCTTTTTGCGCGACCTCTTTTTCGGCTCGTCACTCAACAAGGAACAGTGGCAGTAAACGACAAAGTGAATTTACCATTTATCTCAATTGAACGCTCGCCCGGTTGGCTCAAGCCGTTCGCGGGCGCAGCCATGGCGCTGGTCGTCGTCACGCTGTTTCTCTTTTGGGACAGCCTGGATCCGGCGCTGATTCTGTTCTCCAACGACGGCCCGCTCGGCTCGATCAGCACCGACGCCATCAAGATGCCCGGCACCTTTTCCGGCTATTGGCACGATCTGAACTGGCTCGGCTACGAGCAACCCAGCGCGTCGCCCGGCATCTACATGGCTCTTGGTCTGCTGCTGCAAAAGTCCGTCCTCTACCTCAAATGGTGCACACCGATTTGCCTGGTCATCCTCGGGCTGTCCGCCTGGTTTTTCTTCCGCACGCTTGGCTTCCGCAATCTCACCTGCACGCTCGGCGCCGTTGCTGCGGCCTTCAACATGGAGATCGTCTCGTACGCCTGCTGGGGATTGCCGTCGCGCTCGCTCACATTTGCCACCACGTTTCTCGCCGCCGCGTTCATCGTGCGCGCGCTCAAGTCGCGTCCGTGGGCAAACCTCGCCCTAGCAGGCATCTGCGTCGGGCTGGGTTTAATGGAGGGCTACGATGTTGGCGCACTGTTCAGCCTATACATCGCAGCATTTGTGCTCTTCGGGTTCGTCATAGGGCGGCTCGAGTCGGACAAGCCGGCTGCGCTTGGCCAGGCGGCAGGACGCGGGTTGGCTGGTATCGCGGTGGTGGCGCTGGTTGCAGCCTTGGGCGCTTCGCAGACGCTGTCCACACTCATCGGCACACAGCTCCAAGGTGCAAACAGCAGCCAGTCCGGCGATCTGCAAACACCCGAGCAACGCGCCGCGGCAAGGGAGCGGCAGTGGACATTTCTCACGCAGTGGAGCCTGCCAAAAATGGAGACGCTGCGCATCGTGATCCCCGGCCTTTACGGTTACCGCCTCGACACGCCACGTCAATATGACGCTGACAAATTTCGCTCGCTCGACGGCGGAAAATATTGGGGCTCGATGGGGCAAGATCCGATGCTCGAGCGCATTGCCGAGGTGGAGGAAGTCATTGCCGAGTTTGGCCAACGCAATGTCGTCCCCGGTGAGTTGGCCAGGGCGTTGAACGTTTCCGTCCAGGAGGCGGCACAACTGATGAGCCTGGTTCAAAACAAAGACCAGTTCCTGCAACGCCACTCCGGATCGGGCGAATACGCCGGTATCATCGTCGTGCTGCTCGCCGCTTGGGCGCTGTTTTTCGCGCTGCAAAAACGAGCAAACATTTACTCACCGACCGAGCGGCGGATGATTCTGTTTTGGACCGCGCTGGCCGCTGTGTCGCTACTTTTGGCCTACGGTCGGCATGCGTTGTTTTACCAACTCATCTATCAACTGCCGTTTTTTAACACGATGCGAAACCCGATTAAGTTCCTGCACCCCATGCATTTGGGGCTGATCGTTTTGTGCGGCTACGGCGTCGAGGGGCTTCTGCGGTTGGCCAAGCGCGAGGCGGCGGAGCCAAGCCGTGCGGCGCGGCTTTGGGTGCGCGGCACGGGCATCGTCGCCGGTGTGATGCTGCTCGGCTCGCTGATTTTTGGGGCCTCAAAAAAATCGCTCGGGCAGCATATCGCCTCGCGAGGCTTCGACACTGATACCGCGCAGGTGATGGCCGGCTTCAGCGCGATGGAAATCATCCTGTCGGCACTGCTGCTCGGTGCGGGTGTTTTCCTCATAGCAAAACTGATGCGCGGTGGCGGCGGGGCGAAGTGGGCGGTGGCGCTTGGCCTGTTGATCGTGATCGACCTCACGCGCGCCAACTCGCCATGGGTGCAGTACGACAATTACAAGCATAAGTACGAGGGCGGCAATCCGCTTATCAGCGCCTTGGCCAAATCGCCGCACCAAGGGCGTGTCACCCTCTCACCGCTGCCGTCCGGCACGCTTGGCCAACTGTACCGCATCGAGTGGCTGCAACATCAGTTCCTGTACAACAACATCCAGTCGCTCGACCTTGTGCAAATGCCGCGCATGGCCGCCGACCACGAGGCATTCGAGCGGCGCTTCACCATTACCGGCGACACGAACACGCATTACCTCGCCGGGCGGCATTGGGAACTCACCAACACGCGCTGGCTGCTCGGCGGCACCAACGACGTCGCTTTTTTCAACCGCCAATTCGATCCCGGCAAAGGTCGCTTCACGGTGGCCACGAACTTTGCCGTCGGACTCCGGCCCGGCACGAAAAACCCGAACGCACCGGGCACGGAGGATTTCACGACGCAATTCAACCCGGCCGGCCAGTACAGCCTGATCCGGTTCGACGGTGCGATGCCCCGGGCCAAGCTGTACAGCGATTGGCAGGTGCAGACGAATGACGCCGCGACACTCGAGACCTTGGCCAAGCGGGAGTTCGATCCGCACGCCACGGTGCTTGTTAATTCGCCGATCGCCCCGACAACTGCCGCGCTTGGCCAAGCGGCCGGCGAAGTCAGCATCCAATCGTATCGGCCGAAGGAAATACGGCTCACCGCCCAGCCCGCAGCCGAGTCGGTGTTGCTCCTCAACGATCATTGGTCGCCGCATTGGCACGTCTCGGTCGATGGCCAGGCGGCGGAGTTGCTGCGCTGCAATTTCGTGATGCGTGGGGTGCGACTTTCGCCCGGCAGCCATGAGGTGGTGTTCCGTTTCCAGCCGCCCCTCACTTGGCTTTACGTCAGCCTCGCCTCGCTGCTCGGCGGCTTCGGGCTGCTTGGTTTTATCATTGTGGACGAGCGAAAAAAAACTCCGGCATAATGGGTGAGCAGCAAAACTACTACCACGAGAATGAGGAGTATGCCGACTTTCTCGAGGGCTGGGATGCCAGTTTTTATGCCAAGTATGCCGACACACTCTGCCCGGACGAACCGGGCGGCAAGGCGCTCGATGTCGGCTGCGGCGTGGGCCAGGTGGTGAAGCGACTAATGGAGGTAGGGTACGAGGCTCACGGCGTCGAGGTGTCTGGGCCGAGCATCGAAAAGGCCAACCAAATCAGCGATCGCTGCCAGCTTTACGACGGTCGCAATCTGCCGTTCGGCGATGCCACCTTCGAGAGCGTCGGTGCGCTGAATGTGCTCGAGCACGTCGAGGAACCGGAGGCGTTCATCGCCGAATTGGTGCGCGTCGTGAAACCGGGCGGCAAGGTCGTCATCTCAAGTCCGAATTTTTTCCGTGCGCTTGGCCTGCGCGACTACCACCCGAAGATGCGCGGCATCGGGAATAAATGGCGCAACTGGCAACGGCTCCAGGCCAAGCGCCGGCAAATGATGGCCGATCCCAGTTCGGTGCACTTCGACCGCATGGAGCCGATCAGCCGCAAGCCATTCCAGCCGGACGATGACGCGATCGTCGCCACCAACAGCTTCGAGATAAAATTCTTCCTGGAGCAAAACGACTGCGACGTGCTGCGCGTCGAGTGCACTGACCGCCATGTCGCCAAACCGATCGACGTTGCACTCAACCTCGGCCCGTGGCGCTACCTCATGTTCAACGCCTTCGTCGTCGCCCGCCGAAAATCTTAAAACAACAAATACACACCAATGCACGCGAAGCCTCTTAACGGAAATAAGCAATGGGTCCGCGATTATAATTGGCTAAAACAGTTGGCAGCGATGAACATCAATCATTCAGAGATGACAACCAGGCTGACAGCAGTGCTTGCAGCCATCTTGTTGGCGGGATGCGGCAAGCCTCAACCACCCACTGTGGAGAAAGCTGCCAAGCCCGTTCCCAAGACACCAGTGCACCTGGCGCCGGAGCCGGTTGAACCCGCTGTCAAAGTGGCACGGCCGGAATTGCCTGTAGACAAACCGGCAGCCAAAGTAAAAACTCCGGAGGTTTCACTTTGGGAGGCTGCCAGAACGGGAAACATTGAAGCGGTCAAGCTGCATCTGGCTGGTGACTTCGATGCAAATACCAAGGATGAGGGTGGATGGGCACCCCTGCATGGTGCATCTGGTTCAGGCCAAAAGGAAATCGTTGAACTTCTTTTGGCAAACGGGGCGAATGTGAATGCCACAGCTTTAAGCGGAAAAACTGCCCTCGATTATGCGGTGAAGTCTGGGCACAAGGAAACAGCCGATCTGCTGCGCCAACATGGCGGCAAAAAGCGAGCTGAATTGAAATCTGAAGTTAAATAGTCGCTTTTCAATGCACACACCCGTTCGTCAAAACCTTCGCAAACGAGACAAACCAGCAACCGCTTCACCCAGTCAGGATAAAAGTCTTTTATGATGTTTGTTTTCAATGGTCTTTCACTGTGAAAAAGAAAATTACTATTAGTTAAGTATGTCCATCAGCCTCAAATTGCATTGTTTCGTATTCCTGGGCGCCTGTCTCCTCTTCACGATGGAGCCTTTGGTCGCGCGGATGGTGCTTCCCCTCTACGGGGGTTCCTTCCACGTATGGTCGACGACCCTCACCTTTTTCCAGGGAATTCTCTTTTTCGGCTATCTATACTGCCACATCTTTGCCAAGCGCCTAGGGGGATGGCATCTGGCGCTCGTGGTGGCTCCCCTGGTGTGGCTCCCACTGGTGAACTGGATCGGCCTTGCTCCCCCTGGCGATGGTGACCC
>Ga0209753_1001246_pt1 | contig 10711 bp, 9 predicted proteins | sample METZYME_3_550m_FD_187550 | JGI IMG/M metagenome (GOLD analysis project Ga0209753, IMG submission 187550) | Marine microbial communities from oxygen minimum zone in mesopelagic equatorial Pacific - METZYME_3_550m (SPAdes) (version 2) | ecosystem: Environmental > Aquatic > Marine > Oceanic | place... | reverse complement strand
TATGGATTTTTGTATCCGCAAGCATGCTCCGCTGCCAGAATCCCTGCGAGAGTGCCCTTGGAAGCTCCCAGTCCATTTTGACAGCAGGCAGCAAAAAGTCCTTTTTCAATTTCACCAAATACTGGAACTCCATTCCTGCTCAAGCATAATCGCCCGCCCCAGCGATACTCCATCTCCACATCCTCAAGCATAGGAAAACGGCGCTGAAAACTGCGGTCGTGATCCCGTACAGTTTTCTTAATATGATGCTCAGAAGCTTCCAGTGAAGACGAGAAATGGAACTTATTTCTTACCAGAATCCTGTGACCTCCGGTTCCACAAATTTTACGCACTGAGGAGCCGAAAGGGTTGGCTGGGGCAGCACCCCAGCTTGGTTCTCCTCCAAGCTTCCGAACCTCGCTATCACTGAGTTCCCGGGTCATGGACGCATACAGGAAGATATGCATCAACCGGTTTTTTAAGAAACCAAAGCTCTGAAGATGCCCGTTGACACTGAGAATTACTTTTGGTGCAGTCACCGAGCCTTTAGGAGTAATGGCCTTCCAGACACCGCCAGTCAGTTCAAGTGATACCACAGGGGAATTTTCATGAATGTCAATATTCCTTGAAAGTCCTTCAGCAAATTTCCTTATATATGCCGCGGATTGAATAGTAATGGTTTTCGGTGTTAAAAGGCCACTCAGATAGTAATTACTTCCTGTTATCCTTTTCATGTCTTCTTCATCAAGCCAGGTTGAATCTTCCCCCATAGCCTTGAGATGGCCCATGTATTCAAGGTTGTGCCTTTCTCCGGAATCGCTGGCGGCAGCGTTAATTTTCCCGCAAGGGTTGAACACCTCCTGAGTGAATCCGTATTCTTCTGCGGCCTCGGCAGCAAAGGAAAGCGCATAGCGGTTTTTCTGGGTTTGCCTAATGTCCCTCTCTACTGCTCCTACATAGCTGTCGGTGCTAATGTCGTGTGGCAGATCTATCATGAAGCCGGAGTTTCGTCCTGAACTGCCTTGCCCAATCCGGATGGAATCCAGAACTACTAAGCGCTCTTTTTGCCTGAGCTGCAGGAGACGTCTCGCAGCAGCCAGTCCGGCAAAACCTCCCCCGATAACCAGCCAGTCTGCATTTATGTCTTTCTCTAAAACATCTGCTGGTTCAGGTTCCTGTAAAATTGCATACCATCCTGAAACTCCAGGATTGCCGTGACGGATGTTGTTGACCTGAATAGATTTGGGCATTTTTAAATATGCTATAAATTCAATAAAATAGATGTATTTCGTGTGCTGGATAATGAGAGTACTTTGTATTTAAGTCAAGTTCAACAGCCTCTCAAAGTGGCTGCTGCAAGACATTTTCCAGCTGATTTTTCACAAATGATTTTTTTAAAATATGTTACTATCTGTCAATTCTCACCAACTAACAGTTACTGAAAAAAATATCTTTAGATGATTTATAATAAGATTAAATTTTGAATTTATCCTGATAACCGGTCCATTTCCCCAGTGAATTTGCAGCATATACTCCTCTTGCGATTGCTCTAGCTGTACAATCCGCGGCCATCATGCCTAAACGAGCTATGTCAATTGAAGGTTGGCTGGAAAGTCTGATTTCTCCTGTAGACAAAACAAAAACTACATCACCATCAAAAGGTGTGTGAACCGGACGAATTGCGCGGGCAAAACCATCCTGAGCCATAATGGCAACCCGTTGAGCTTGTGCTTTGGTAAGGGCTGCATCAGTGGCTACTACACAGAGAGTTGTGTTTAAGGAGATGCTTCCATCTGGAGTTACGTCATCAGGAGCATCTAATGAAGATGAAATTACAGCCTGCCGGAATGGGCTTTCAAAATCAAAATCAAGTGGGAGTTCATTTATTTTTTGTAGATCTTTGTCATGTAAAGAATCCTCTAGAAAATCCGGTACGCCTCTTCCTCCAAACTCATTTCCACGCTCAAAAGGCCATGCCCAAAAATCTGCACGATTCGGCATTGTCACTGAACCAAATGAATTTACTGCAACCAAAACTCCTACTGTGTAACCATTGTCTTTTGAATTTCCTGATTTTTTATTAATTAGAGAAGCAGTCCCAAGTCCGCCTTTATGGGTTCCTGCTTTTGCACCAGTTCCTGCCCCAATATTGCCGAGAGCACACTCGCTGCTTGCTTTTGCAACAGCCTCTTTTCCAAACTCAAAATAAGTGTGTTCATCAATTTGGGATTTATCACCTCCATTAAGTAAATCAAAGAGAATTGCAGCAGGAACAATTGGTACGGATACTCCATCTGCTACTGAAAAACCTCTTCCCTTTTTTTTCAGCCATGCGGAAGCTCCACTTGCTGCATCCAGTCCCATTGCAGAACCTCCACTTAACACAATGGCGTGAACCTCCTCAACAAGATTTGCGGAATGCAAAACATCCGTCTCACGTGTACCAGGAGCACCGCCACGGCAATCCACTGCTGCTACTGCCGCTGTATCAGGAAGAATAACAGTTGTTCCACTCATTAATTTCATATCCTGAGCGTGTCCAACTTTGATCCCTGAGACATCGGTGATACAGTTTTTTGGTCCAGGCTTCATTTTAATCTGTTTTGATAATTTGATTACTTGTGCTATTTGGCGGTGCAAATTCAATCAGCAGTGTGAACCTAATAATTTCATGTTCTTTGATTGCGGTTTTCTGCTGTGATTTAATTTGGACATTTGCGGTCTGTTTTGAAAGGAAAATATGAAGTGATTTTTGCTGGATCATCTGCAACAAATTGATGGAAGATCATAGTGGTGTGCAGAAAACCAGCGCGTGTTGTTTTGTCAGGACACAGCGTACTGGCCTATTCCACGTTCCCGCATCACATCACGGATCTCATCCAGAATAATTGGATCATCGATTGTGGGAGGTACTGAAACTTCAGTCTCGACTGCAAGCTTACGAATAGTCTTGCGCAGTATTTTACCAGACCGTGTTTTCGGTAAACGTTTGACAATGCCTGATTGTCTAAAGTACGCAACGGCGCCAATATCTCTTCTTATTATGTCAACCAATTCCTTCTGCATTTGCTCCTGGGACATTTCTACACCATCCTTAAGTACCACAAATCCCACCGGTACCTGTCCCCGCAGTTCATCATCAATACCTGTAACAGCACATTCTGCTACAGCGGGATGTCCTGCTATCAACTCCTCCATTTCACCAGTTGAAAGACGGTGTCCGGCAACATTAATTACATCATCTGTTCGCCCCATCACAAAAATATAATTATCTTCATCCTTTATCCCTTCATCACCAGTCAGATAATATCCATCATACCTGGACAAATATGATTGCTTGAAGCGATCATTATCATTCCACAATGTTGGTAAACAGCTTGGAGGCAAAGGAAGATGAATCACTATGTTTCCCGTTTCACCTGGTTTGCATGTATTCCCCTCATCGTCCAAAACCTGAACATTGTAACCGGGCATTGCTACTGTTGGAGAACCATTTTTTACAGGATGCGGCTCAATACCCATTGGATTTGAGCAAATTGCCCAGCCTGTTTCGGTCTGCCACCAGTGATCAACCACTGGGATGCCTGCACCTGAATCTTCCTTCAAAATTTCCTTCAGCCATTCATAAGTAGGAGGGTCAAGTCTTTCACCTGCCAGGAACAATGTCCGTAGTGAACTTATGTTATACAGTTTTTTGAGATTTGCCTCCGGATCTTCTTTTTTTACAGCACGAAAAGCAGTGGGAGCAGTGAAAAATGTATTTACCTTATGCTCAGAAATTACACGCCAGAATGCACCAGCATCTGGAGTACGGACAGGTTTACCCTCATAAACAATGGTGGTACAGCCATGAAGTAAAGGTGCGTAAACAATATACGAATGTCCGACCACCCAGCCCACATCCGAACCTGCCCAGTAGACATCTCCGGGATCAGTATTGTAGACTGCTTTCATACTGTACTTTAAAGCAACAGCATGTCCACCATTGTCCCGGACAACACCTTTAGGAAGTCCTGTTGTTCCGGAAGTATAAAGAATATACAAAGGGTCAGTTGCCTCAACTGGAACTGGTTCAACAGGTTCAGCCTGATTGACCAGTTTAACCCAATCGTAATCACGTCCTAATTGCATTTCTGCTTCAGCTTGAGGCCGCTGCAATACGACTGTCTTTTCCGGAGCAAATTCTGCAATTTCCAACGCTCTATCTACCAGCGGTTTGTATTCAATAACATTGGTAAATTCTATACCGCAGCTTGCCGTCACTAGTACTTTAGGTTTTGCATCATTAATTCTCACCGCAAGTTCATGAGGAGCAAACCCTCCAAAAACAACTGAGTGCACAGCTCCCAGCCTGGCACAAGCAAGCATTGAGATAACTGCTTCAGCAACCATCGGCATGTAAATAATCACTCGATCACCTTTGCCAACACCTAAGTTTTTTAATCCTCCTGCAAAAACGGCAACTTCGTCACGCAACTCAGTGTAAGTAAATTTATGCTGAGAGTTTGTTACAGGAGAATCATAAATCAATGCCAGTTGATTACCACGACCATCTTCGATCTGTGCGTCAAGTGCCAGATATGAGGTATTTAGTTTACCGCCTTCAAACCAGCGAAAAAATCCATGCTCATCCTGTGAAAGTATTGTTTCCGGAAATTCATACCACTTGACTAGCTCAGCTTGGTTTCTCCAGAATACTTCCGGCTGTTCTATGGATTGCTGATATAGATCCTGATAACTCATAGTTTTCTAAATTGATTATTCGGTTAGAGAATTACCAAATTAATGTCATGACAATTATTCAAAAAGCTCAATTTGCAGGACGATTGGAAATCAAATCATCTACTACAGATGGATCAGCAAGTGTGGAAGTATCACCGATGCTTTCCATATCACTTTCAGCAATTTTACGTAAAATACGTCGCATTATTTTTCCGGAACGTGTTTTTGGAAGTCCAGGTGCCCATTGTACTACATCAAAAGAAGCAATCGGACCGATCTCCTTACGAACCAGTTGTACTAATTCTTTTTGTAATTCATCAGTCGGCTCAATCCCTGTGTTTAATGTTACAAAGGCATAAATGCCCTGTCCCTTGATTTCGTGAGGGAACCCAACAACTGCTGCTTCAGCTACATTTTCATGAAGCACCAGTGCTGATTCGAGTTCGGCAGTACCCATGCGGTGTCCCGAAACATTTAAAACATCATCAACGCGTCCCGTAATCCAGTAATACCCGTCTTCGTCCCGCCGACAGCCGTCTCCTGTAAAATATAGCCCCTTGTATGTGCTGAAATATGTCTGGATAAATCTCTCATGATCACCATACACTGTACGCATTTGACCAGGCCAAGGGTGTTTAATACACAAATTCCCGCTGGCAGCTCCTTTAAGCTCATTCCCGTCCCCGTCCACCAATAAAGGTTGGATCCCGAAAAAAGGACGTGTAGCGGAACCAGGCTTGGTACGTGTTGCTCCTGGAAGCGGGGTAATCAAAATTCCTCCTGTTTCTGTCTGCCACCATGTATCTACAATCGGACAATTACCATGTCCAACTACCCTGTGATACCAGAGCCATGCTTCAGGATTGATAGGTTCCCCTACAGTGCCTAACAATCGTAAGGAACTTAAATCCCGTTTATTGACCAATTCATCACCTTCTTTTGCAATGGCACGAATTGCAGTGGGGGCCGTGTAAAATATGTTAACTTTGTGTTTGTCGCAAATGTCCCAGAATCGTCCAAAATCAGGATAATTTGGAACTCCTTCAAACATCAGCGTAGTAGCTCCATTAGCCAGCGGACCATACAGAATATAGCTGTGCCCTGTAACCCATCCTATGTCAGCGGTACACCAGTATATGTCTCCATCATGATAATCAAACACATATTGGTGAGTCAGAGAAGTATAAACCAGATATCCTGCAGTTGTGTGCAAAACGCCTTTGGGTTTACCGGTTGAACCTGAGGTGTACAAAATGAAAAGTGGATCTTCCGCATCCATTTCTTCTGCAGGGCAATCAGAGGAGGCTTTTGCCATTTCTTCATGCCAGAAATAGTCACGTCCTGTTTTCATTTCACATGCGTCTTCTGTATGTTTCACCACCATGCAGCATTCTATGCTGGTGCCTTCCATTGCTGCATCTGCATTTTGCTTAAGCGGAACACTTTTGCCACCGCGGACACCTGCGTTGGCTGTAATAAGCATTTTGCCATCACAATCAGTAATACGGTTTTTAAGTGCCTCTGAGCTGAACCCGCCAAATACAACTGAATGTACTGCGCCAATTCTTGCGCATGCCAGACATGCTATTGCCAGTTCGGGGATCATGGGCATATATATCATAACCCTGTCACCTTTCACCACACCGAGTGACTTCATTACATTGGCAAATCTGCTTACTTCGGAATGTAGTTGTTTGTAGGTAAAGCTTCGATCGACCTTTGGATCATCTGATTCCCAAATCAGTGCCTTTTGGTCTCCACGTGCTTCCAAGTGACGGTCCAGACAATTATGAGAAACGTTAAGTTTGCCTCCTTCATACCAGCGGATATAAGCCTTATTGTAATCCCAATCAAGAGTTCGATCCCATTTTTTGAACCAGTCCAGACGATCGGCCTGTTTATCCCAAAAGCCCTCCGGATCTTCAACAGATTCCTGATACATCTTTAAATAGGTGTCATTGTCGATCCATGCTTTTTCTTTAGCAGATGCAGGAATTTCGAATATTTTCTGCTCACTCATAATTTCTCTCCAAAATTTGTGTTTTTTGTTCCCTTTAGCTGAAATGCCTCACCATAGCAAAATAATATGATTTTGTCTTCAAAAAAATTAATCTGAACAATTATATATTTCCGTGTCCAGGTGAAACTTTGCGCATATCTGAAAATTACTGGAAAAATGATGTCTGTGCTTTTGTACAGAAGGGAATGGAAAAATTTGTCTATCTTGTTGACTAAAAAAATTTTCAGCAAATATCTATTTGAAATTATTTACGATGGCTTTTATATTTCTAGCCAGTTTTGAATGAAGAAAATAAGTAGAAGATTCTACAAAAAATTATTCCAGAATATTAATCAAAAAATACTAAAAATCCATTAAATTTGCCTTGCACCAGGATGTTTTAATTCAGCTAAGATTAATTAAACTGTGTATGAGCGGGGAGCTAAATTAAGGGAGGCTGCGGTTCAATCAGAACCGCAGTTTTAAGGAGTTTAGATTCTTCCTTGCAGCATAAAGGCAATTACAAGCGCGTAAATGACCAGTGATTCAATCAAGGCCAAACCAATAATCATGGGTGTAAAGATTTTGTCGTAAGCGTTTGGATTTCTGGCAATTCCTTCCAAGGCTCCCATCATCGCAATTCCTTGTCCAATTCCTCCTCCAAGTGCAGCAAGTCCAATTGACAAACCGGCACCAAGAGCTATGCCTAATGTGGCCATTTCCCCAAATTCCGCTGCATAGATAGGGAAACTGGCTGTCAATAAAAATGCCAATAATAATAATTTTTTCATTATGTCCTTTTAGATGTTAATTAATTCTGCGCAATCAGTGTGCTTCACTCATTGCAAGTTCAAAATAAATGGCAGACAGCAAGACAAAAACAAATGCCTGCAGCACTGAAACCAAAATCCCCAGCCCCATAAATGGTATAGGCAGTCCTATCGCAAATATTGAAGTGAAAATCATAACTACCTTATGATCTCCTGTCATGTTGCCAAACAGCCTGATTGAAAGGGAAAGCAAGCGCACACAATGACTTACGATCTCAATAGGAAACATCAGTGGCGCAAGTAAAGGCATGGGACCGAGAAATTGCTTGATATATGCTGCCCCATGCTGACGAAGACCCAGAACGTGAGTCATGATAAAAACTATAACCGCAAAAACAATAGTGACGTTGAACTGATCTGTTGGCGGATTGAATCCCGGTACAATACCAGCAAGATTCAGCACCAGAATGAATAACGCATAAGTCCCCAGTAAAGGGAGAATAGGACGCGCTCCAATACCATGGCGGATAATTCCGCTTAAAAAATTTAGAATCCCACTAACTACTATTTCCGAAAAATGCTGCAGATTTGCCCGTCCTGAGGGTTCAAGCATATCCGATTTTCGAAAAGGTTTACCTGCAAAATAGGCAAAAACTATAAGCGCCGCGGCAACAATAAGCAGGTCCAGCATCGGAACAGGGTCTATTCCAAGTTCCACAAGAGGAGCTTCTAACCAACCAAGCAGAAAATGAGACCAGGTGAAACCAGTTCCAGCTGCAAACGCAGGAGCTGCTGTCAGCAAAATAATGAATGCTGTGGTGAATTTTTTTATCATCAGAAATGCTATGGATTGACTTAGCCGGTCACTTGGAAGGCATCATTCTTATGAAAGATAAAATTATTGTGGCAAGCCCTATGTTGGAAAGTCCAATCAGTAACCCTCCCGGTGAAAGATTTAAGTACGTCAGAGCAGCAAACATAAAAATAACTGAAATGACAAACTTTGTAAGATAAAAAAGCAAATCCAGTGGTAGTAATTTGCCCTCCTTCAACAGCTTGCGGACAAACTGCGTAGTCCACACATAATTAAAACCAATAACCAGGCATCCTAACACAACAGATAAAATTAGGTCAAGTGCAAATATCGCTGTTCCCAGAATTAAAACAATGCTGACACCAAGTAGAAGATTTTGAAATAAATGGGCATGTTTAATTTCAATTGATTTCTCTTGCGTAACCAATTCATCCTGTAATTCAGAAACCGCCGATTCTTTATTAGTATCTGGTTGCACAGCTATTGTCTTTAATTCAAATATATTTTTGCTTCAAAATGCCCAATCCTGGTCAGGCCATGTATTCAAATTGTGGCATCAAACATTTTTTTCAGGATGAAGATTTTGGTTCATTTTTCTGGCCAGTTTCAGTATCAGACTGCATACGTTTAACCATTCGGAACATGCTCCGGTATCCGGCTATGATTCCAGCAATCCCAAATATGAGCAAAAACCAGGGTGCTGTCTCAAGCCACTCATCCAGCCAAGTGCCAATCAAAAAACCTACAACTACGGACAATCCAACCTCCAATCCCATCGAGCTGTAGATTATCCATTTTGGACTGGATTTGTTAAACCGCATCACTGTGAGTTACTGTTAAAAAATCTTAATGATCATTTGTTATATTTAACTTAAATAATGCAAATGAAAGTGTAGCGGTCTTAAGCCTAAATTTCAAGATTGAAGCACCAAGCTCCTTGCACCTTGGATGTGAAATCGTTATGCTGAAATGACTCTAAAACATGTATGAAATCTGTATTTTAACTAATCATAATCATGGGAGACAGTTTCGGTAAAATATTTCGCATAACCACCTGGGGGGAGTCACACGGTGCAGGAGTAGGAGTTGTTATTGACGGCTGCCCATCCGGATTGCCGCTTAATGAGGAAGATTTACAATATGAGCTGGATAGAAGAAGACCAGGACAAAGTAAAATTACTACTCAACGCAAGGAAAGCGATATTGCAAGGATTCTGTCCGGAGTATTTGAGGGGCTAACTACAGGGACATCAATTTCAGTTATGGTGTCTAATGAAGACGCAAAACCACACGCATATGACCACCTAAAAGAATTATATCGCCCCAGCCATGCAGATTTCACCTACGAAAAAAAATATGGCTTGCGAGACTGGAGGGGAGGTGGACGTGCAAGTGCTCGTGAAACCGTTGGAAGAGTGGCAGCAGGAACAATAGCAAAAATACTTTTACGTCACTGGAAAAATATTCAGACAATTGCCTGGGTAGAACAAATTCATGATATTAAATCTTCAGTGGACAAAAAAACTGTCGGTGTTAAACAGATTGAAGCCAGCATCGTACGCTGTCCGGATTCAGAAGCTTCAGATGCAATGATTGAACGCATTCATCAAGCCCGGAAATCCGGGGACAGTGTAGGGGGAATTATCCGGGCAGTTGTACGCAATGTACCTGCAGGCTTAGGAGAACCGGTATTTGATAAACTGACTGCTGATCTGGCTAAGGGACTGATGTCACTCCCTGCAACTCGAGGAGTTGAGTTTGGCCTCGGGTTTGATTCAGTCAAGCTTAAAGGTTCAGAGCATAATGATCCTTTTGTGATACGTGAAGGCGTTATCCGAACTGATACAAATCGTTCCGGAGGTATTCAGGGTGGGATCTCGAATGGGGAAGATATAGATTTGCGGGTTTCATTCAAACCAACAGCCACAATAAACTATGAACAGGATACTGTTACTCGCGATGGCAAAGCAATAAAACTTAAAGCCAAAGGACGACATGACCCATGTGTTTTACCAAGGGCAGTTCCAATGGTAGAGGCCATGATTAATCTTGTATTAACTGATCATTATCTACGCCAGCAGAAAAACCAGCTATAATGTATTTGTAAAGAAATTCTCCATTTCTGCATGCAATGGAAATTGGTTTTAATTTTGCAGAATATTATTTAAAGCAACAAAAAGGAAAATTTTTTACAGTGCAAGAGTTTGAATTATGCCTATCAAAATTAAAGCGAAGAAAGTTAGATCAAAAACAATACGTCCGGTTAGCTCAAGTCGTATCAATTCAGTGCTGGCCAATTCCTCAAACAGTTTGCTAACGCCTGGCTCCGTTGCCATCCTAGGAGTTATACTCTTTCTAGCATTTGTTGTTGCACAAATCATTTTCATTTTCATCATTTGACATTTAGATAATCCTTCCAGAATACAT
>Ga0209753_1001245_pt1 | contig 10713 bp, 18 predicted proteins | sample METZYME_3_550m_FD_187550 | JGI IMG/M metagenome (GOLD analysis project Ga0209753, IMG submission 187550) | Marine microbial communities from oxygen minimum zone in mesopelagic equatorial Pacific - METZYME_3_550m (SPAdes) (version 2) | ecosystem: Environmental > Aquatic > Marine > Oceanic... | reverse complement strand
GTAGCTAAACCAAAGACGGTAGCTAAACCAAAGACGGTAGCTAAACCAAAGACGGTAGCTAAACCAAAGACGGTAGCTAAACCAAAGACGGTAGCTAAAGAGGTGCATAAATAATGGGAAGTATCGCAGGAAGTAAAAAGCTAAAACGACAAATGGCACCTCTATTTTGGGGAATACATAGAAAAAATAAAAGATTTGTAATTACTGTAATGCCAGGTTCACACCCAAAGAATCGTTCAATTCCTACTGCGATATTATTACGTGATGTGTTAAATGTCGTAACAACACTTAGAGAAGCAAAATCTGTAATATACAATGGAAAAGTAATTGTAGATGGCATTATACGAAAATCACTTCATCATTCAATTGGACTTATGGATGTAGTAGAGTTACAAGGAGTTTCAGATGTCTATAGATTAGTACCTACACATGGACACACTCTTCAACCTATAAAAATTGAGACTGATGAAAAATCTAAAAAATTAGTAAAAGTAACAAGCAAGACAACTATCAAAGGTAAAAAAACACAATTAGGTTTTCATGATGGTAGAACAATAATTGCAGAAAATGACGTAAACGTTGGAGATTCTTGCTTAATACAAATTCCTGAACAAAAAATCTTAGATGTAATTAAACTAGAAAAAGATTCACTAGTCATAGTAACAAGAGGAATAAATACTGGTCAGGTTGGGCATGTTAACAGTATTAACAAGGCTACGTTTACTTTGTCAAAGAGAATTAATTTAACCATAGACAAGAAAAAATTTGAAATGCCCGCTGATCTTGTTATTGCAGTTGGAAAAAAGAAACCAGTGATACAAATTAAGTGATATTATGTCTCAACAAACTCAAAACATCATGAAGAAAATTTCACTTAACAAAGTAGTTTTGAATATAGGAGTTGGAAAATCAGGTGATCCATTGGAGATAGCAAAGGCTGCACTAGGTCAGATTACTGAAGGAAAACCAAATAAGCGTAATGCAAAAAAAGCACAAAGAGATTGGGGTGTAAGAAAAAAAGAACCTATTGGAATTATGATCACTATTAGAGGAAAAGATGCAACAACATTACTGAAAAAATTATTAGAAGCAAAAGGTAATGAAATTAAGGAAAAATCCTTTGATAATGAAGGAAATGTATCATTTGGAATTTTAGAACATATTGATATTCCTGGTGTTAAATATGATCCAAATATTGGTATTTTGGGTTTAGGTGTATCAGTTTCTCTTGTAAGGCCAGGTTTTAACATTAGAGTAAGAAGTAAGCACAAAGCTCGAATAGGTAAAACTCATAAAATCACAAAACAGGAAGCAATTAAGTTTATGATAGAAGAATTTGGAGTAGCGACTGTATAATGGTTAAAGATAGATCATACGAACACACTGGAAGAAAGGAACACAAATTTGGAAGAGGATCACGATGGTGTAAAAGATGTGGAGATTATACAGCTGTTATACAAAAATACGATCTGTTTGTATGCAGACGCTGTTTTAGAGAAGTTGCAGTTTCTTTAGGATTTAGGAAAAATAATTAGGTGAAAAAATGCCAGCAACAAACATACTAGCAAATTTATTTACAACTCTATACAATACAGAAGATAGAAGAAAGGATAGTTGTATCATTTTTCCAACATCTAAGTTAGCTATTGAAGTACTAAACACGCTAAAGAATAATGGTTACATTAAGGAATTTGAACATATTGATGATAATAAAGGTGGAAAATTTGTGATTCAACTTTTAGCAAAGATTGAAAAATGTGGAGCTGTTACACCAAGATTTAAAGTAAAAAAAGACGAATATAATTATTGGGAACAGCGATATCTTCCATCATTTAATCGAGGTATACTACTTGTAACTACAAATCAAGGAGTAATGTCGCACCATGAAGCTGTAAACAAAGGAATAGGAGGATTTTTGATAGGATATGTCTACTAAACAAATGGAAAAACTTGATTTAGAAATTGAAATACCTAAAGATGTTAATGTTAAATTAAAAGGCCGAATGTTGCAAGTTCAAGGTCCATTAGGTAAAACACATAAAAGTTTTAGAAAAATACCTGTTATTATAGAGATAATAGAAAATAAAATAAATCTTAAAGCAACTGGTACTAGGAAAAAACATTATGCTATTCTCAATACATCTAGATCATTAATTAGAACACTTTGTGAAGGTGTTGTTGATGGTTATACTATAAAAATGAAAATTGTTTATTCACACTTTCCTGTTTCAGTTAAAATACAAGACAGCAAAGTCTTGATTGAAAATTTCCAGGGTGAAAGGGCACATAGAGTTGCTAAAATATGGGGAAACACAAAAGTTGTAGCCAAAGGTGATGATGTTATAATTACTGGAATGGTTTTGACTGATGTCACACAAACTGCTGCAGAGATTGAATTGAAGACCAAAGTGAAAAATAAAGATCACCGCGTATTTCTTGATGGAATTTATAAATATTCCAAATCAAAAGGAATAGAAAAATAATAAAAATTATTTTTTATGTTTCAATATAGTTGAAAATTATGACACTTGATCCAAGATTTAGAGAACAAACAAATAAACTAATTAGTGAAACATTAGAACTTTACAAAAGTGCTGGGGCTTCTCCACGAATTGGCCAAGTTTGGAAATGTAAGAATACTGGAGATTTCTTATGTGGATTTTTTGTTGGAGAGATGGTAGGATCTGCATTAGGTGCTTTTCAAGTTTTCCATAAAAGAGAACCCACACCAGATGAACATATGGAAATAGTAGAGATTGTTGAGAAATACAGCGATGATATCACAATATTTTTCTCGCAATTTAATAGTTAATTATAATATTTTTTGTATCACAAGAATTAAATCGCTTTTGCCTAGGTAGTAGGATATGCCGCCCTAGCTCAGCGTGGTAGAGCGTCGGACTGTTAATCCGTTGGTCGTCAGTTCAAGTCTGACGGGCGGCGTTAATATTTCTAAATTCGAATTTAGAAATATTGATCGATAAAACCCAAATGGTTTGAGTAATTAGACTACAACGATCTAATAGATGATCGCACATTAATGATAATGCAGGAGGCTTACAATGGCCAGAACTAGACGAGCGAATAGATATTGCGTGGATTGTGGCTCAAGATTAGTATATTATCCACGCCTTTCAAATCCAAAAGCCCCTAATGAACACCGAGTTTTAGTTTATGCATGTCCTGACTGCAGTAATGATTTTGATAAACCAAAAATGTTTTCAATAAAAAGGAACTTGGTTGAAGAACCGTTAGAAACAGTTGAAATTGAGATAAATCAAGTACAAAAAAATGCTAAAAACAAAAATTAATTATTGGCTAAAACAAAAAATTTTAAAGTTATGTACCCTGAAAAACAAAGAAGTAGTTGGTGGTATATTTTACCAATTCTTTTTGGGATAATTGGTGGAATAATTGCATATTTTGCAATAAGAAAAGATGATCGTCAAAAAGCCAAAAAATGCCTGTATATTGGACTAGTACTGTTTGCTATAGGAATAATCGTTGATTTGGCGGTTTTGACCTCAGGAATTGCCGAAGAGCAATTCGGTGTGCCAGGATATTGAGCTGCTCATGTTATTTCTAACATATGTTTCTAAATTCGAATTTAGAAATATACTAAATCTACATGGTAAAACATAGATTTGCATGGAGTATTGATGGAATATGAATGATTTACACGAAGATGTTCAACGTTGGTTAATCCAAGAAAATTATTCATTCAATGAAGCGAAAACCGAAGAAGACAATTTCAAAATTATAATAAAAAATGCAGATGCATTTAGCAACAATCTAGAAATTTTTGAACCAAAACAACAGGCCAATATCCTGGTAATTGGGATAAAAGTTCCTCTAAAAAATAATCAAATGGTGAGATTTTTGAAATTTACTGGAAATGAAAAAGAAAACTTTGAGAAAAAAATAACAGATTTTTGTTATTCAATAAAAGCAATTAACAAATTTTTTGATGAAGATGGTAAGAAAAAGGTAGGAGTTTACATCGTATTAGATAAAAAAGAGCAATTAAACCAGCCTAGTTTTACAAAAACATTGACACGGATCATGGAAATTAGTGATAAAACCAGTCAATTTCTGTATAAAGCGTTTTAAATTGATATTTTGCTTATCGTGACTGGGTGTTAAACCCCCTGTATAAGATCGGCGTGTTACGAAGGATGTGGTTTTTTCAAAATTGGTAAAAAACAGGGGGGGTTTAACATTTGTTCGTAAATATACGATCCAAGCATAAAAACACCTAGCTAGCTCATATTAAAACTGGCCATCTTTTTTTGCTAGTTTCAAAAGCTTAACCCCCCTCTTTTACCAAAATTACATGATCGCATGAAGAATTTTAGTCAAAAAATAACTGTATTAGAGCAAAAATTTGCGACTTGTAATACATAAGACACAATGATTGAGCGTGAAATTAATGGCAACATCAAAAGCTAAACGTAGTGCAGCCGCAAAGAAGGCAGCACGAACAAGAAAACGAAATGCTGCAAAGGCAGTAGCTTCTAGAAAGGCAGCTGCCGCAAAGCGCAAACGAAGCGCAGCCGCAAAGAAGGCAGCAGCAACTCGTAAGAGAAAAGCTCCAAAACGTAAGGCAGCACCAAGACGTAAAGCAGCACCAAAACGTAAGGCAGCACCAAGACGTAAGGCAGCTAAGAAAGGCGGAAAAAAGAAACGAAGATAGATAAGCGTTAATAATAAAACGCCTTTCCTCATTTTTTATTTTATGAACTAAAAAATATTATATTGATTTTTACCTCACATGTTTAAAATATGATGTTTCTAAATTCGAATTTAGAAACATATGCTAGTATCAAAGTAATTCTATTTAATATTTGGCATTACAAAAATTTTCAGAGGCTTAATCTTAAAGATAATTCGTTTTTCATCATCTCTTTTGAATGGGTACTCGTCAAGGCCCATGTACTGTTTCGTTAATTTGTTAGCATGAATATAATCATAATCAGGAATTATTTCTATAACCTTACCCTTGATTGTTGTCATGTTAAGTGGGTTACCATGATCAACGACTGATATAGCAACTCGAGGGTCTCTTAGAACATTTTTGTGCTTTAATCTACCTTCTGCAGTATTAACCAACACATATCCGCCATCATAATTCCCCCAAACTGGGGTTAATTGAGGTGAACCGTCTGAATTAATTGTGGAGATAAAAATGAGGTTTTTCTGTTGGAATAATTGTTCTACTTTCAGATCCATATGATTGATAAAAAAATCTAATATTTATTCCACTGTTTTTTTGTTATAATATGAAAATTGAGATACCTTTTTCTGGTCACAGCAATATACTTTCGCTACACAAAAAAACTATAGAAATTACAAAAGATTCTCATTTAACAATTAATGGTGATTGCATAATTGGTGTAAACGCTAACCTTGCATGCATAGATCTACCAGAAAAGTTCAAAAAAAAGGTACAAAATTCAAATTCAGAAATTATATTCACAATTAAAGTTGGTCCACATTCTTTTACTATTCATGGAAAGGGATCAGAAAAACTAACATTAAAGCACAAAAACGACATTGTTTTACGAAAAAGTGCATTTGTGTGCTCTAGGACACTTGCAATAAAGTGTGATATGGCATCTGACGACATTCCTAGAGAGATCATAAAGGAACTACAAAGTCAAAATGCTGCAGGAATAATGATAATAGAAGTAAAATAGCTAGTTTTTTTCTAACAGGCTAGTCATGGCACGATTGAAAATTTCCATTATTAGGTAATCATTATACTCCGCCTGGTTTGACTTTCTAGACTTTGAAGTTTTTTTCAAAACTAAATTTAGTACTTTTTCAAGTTTTGATGATGTTAATTTAATGACCGATGAATATTTTTTCTCAAAATCTAATGGTGTAGTGAAGGCTAAAAGTTTGGTGGAAGTTCCATAATATTTTGTAACCCCACCCCTAGATTCTTCAATTTTTATTACCTCAATCAAGCCTGCATCTTTAAGAATTTCAATATGGTGACGAATTGTTGTTAAAGCCTTTTTATTGCCAAGTTTTTTGAGTTTTTTGGTAATCTGTGCAGCGTTTAGTCGTTTTTTGTACAGCAATTGTAAAATTTTTGCCCTTACTTCATCCTCAATAGCTTTTGCGCATACAGTATTTACAGTTAGAATATTATCTACTCTAATTTTTTTTTCTAGCAACACTGACATATATTTTCCTCATAATTTATGCCTAAAATATCGATAACTCATATTTTTTTATCTATTAGCATAAATTTCATAATGCTATTAATTTACTAATAGCATTACAATTAATTTAATTATATTACTAAATATTTAGTACAAAATAAAAATTTCTGGATTTTCAGGGGATAATGCGTTTTGATGTGTAAATGGCGTAAAACAGGCAAAATAACAATCGAGTTAAAGTGTTTTACCAGTCATATGTTCATATGCAATGACATATCGCTGAGTCATTTTTGTTACTAATTCAACGGGAATTGAAGGTGCAACTGGTTCTTTGCCACTAGTACGTGCATCATCGAATTGTTTTTGATATCCATGCTCAGCTAGCCAATCACGCAAAAGCTGCTTATCATAAGTTTCCTGTGTTTTTCCAATTTTGTAAGAATCTTTAGGCCACAAACGGAATTCGTCAGGACCTATTGAATCACCAAGTAAAATTTCATCATTCAATTTACCAAATTCTAACTTAAGATCAGCAAGGATAAAACCAGCTTTATCTGCAATTACTCTCATATTCTGATAAATTTCAATTGATTTTTTTGATAGTAAATCAAACTCCTCACTAGTGACAAGTTGTTGAGAAATTGCCTGCGTTTTATTCACAGGTACATCGTGGGATGACTTTGTTGTTGGATCAAAAACTGGTTTAGGCAGCTCTGATGCTAATTCTGTTGATGTGTTACCGTCTAAAGTAATTTCATTATTTTTCCATCGTGAAACCATACTTCCATAAAAATAACCACGTACAATGCATTCAATTGGGAGCATGTTCATTTTTTTAACAGTAATCTCTGTTTCAGAATTAGTTTTTACAAAATGATTTGGGGCCTCTAATTTTTCAAACCAAAATTCTGCAAACTTGCAAAGAACTTCTCCTTTTTTAGGAATTTCATCCTTAAATTTTACATCATAAGCTGAAACCCTATTGCTAAATTTGAATAACAAATTTCCATCCTCAAGATCATACACATCTTTTACCTTTCCAGAAGTTAGAAATTTCATTACCAATCATTAATTTTAGATTTTATTTAGTATTTTATGATTAAGAACCCATCATTCCAGGCATTGCAACTGGCTCTCTGTATGCCTTAAATTCATAGATGCCACCATCAGCCGTTACTGTAACATATTGAAGTGGGTTATCACCGGGAGGCGACAGAATAAGAGTTTTCCCTGGATTCAATGTTCCAATAAAGTCCCTATCACCGTCACCATAATCAATTGTAAGATTTGTTAAAGGTTGGGTTCCAGTATTTTGTACTAATACCCTAGCTATGATGAAAAGACTTTGTTGCTCTTTTGTGGGATCAACCATAATTGAATAACCCGATTCATTATATGTAGTAGGACTTGGAAATGCTAGTAAAACTATCACAGCAACAATAACCGCAAGACCACCCAAACCAGAACCGATTAAAATCTTTTTTTGTGATAAATTTGATTTTGGTTTTGCTGGAAATGCCAATAAAGTTATTACAATAAACTATCCTATAAGATTAATTCTAGTCATGATTAATTCTTTTTATGATTAATTATAGAAAAAAATCTACTCAAAGTGAGTAATTATGTTGAATTTTACTCACACCGCATGTTATCTATAATTTCAATACGTTGTAGGTATGAAATATCTCTGTAGAACTTGTAAAATAGTTTGTAAAGACATGATAGAACATGTTAAAAAAGATCATAAATTTTCAGATAAGCAAATCGAAAGGTCTCTCGAAACAAATCCAGACAGTTTCAAAAATGGTTTTGAAGAAATAAAATAAAACAGGTCAGGAAATACTAGTCATAATTATCTACAATATTCAACATCTTTTTAGCCCCATTGTTTGCAGACACTATTTCTTCCGTATCGATATTTACATTCCAAATATACTCCCTAACATTATCATGCGTTTTAACAGTCAAATGAACCTCATAGAACCCGGCGCCTTTCTGGTCCTGAATATCAGATGCAGAAATTTCTAATTTAGTATCTTTATGCTTAAGTATTTCTTCAGAAACATATGCATTTTCAATTTGTAATGTTAACATGTCAAACAAATTAGAACCCTCATCATCGGTTCCCTTGTACGATTTTATAATTTCCCACGCAACTTTTTGTTCATCATCAGCCAAGTTTAGAATCGTTTTACTTTCTAAATTATCAGGTTGGATCATGTCTGGAACAAAAAAAACTACAAAGAAAACAGTACAGGCAAGATAAATGAATGATCTCTTCTTTAGAAATTTTACAAGATCAGATTCTTTTTTGGGTTGATTGTTTTCTTTATCAATGTCTGAATGTTTAACCATTTTTGATCATACTTCCAATTCCTTTTTTAATATTACCGATACGCCTTAAATTCATATCTTAATGATTTTATCACAGTTTTTACAGCGTACAGTAACTGGTGTATCTGAAATGCGCTCAAATTTTTTTGAACCACAATTTGTACAAATTGGGCATGCTCTTAGTGGTTTCACAAATAACATTTTCAAATACTACATTTGAAGTTAATTGATTTTTCCACTACCAATTACACGTACAGAAACTGATTCAGGCTTTACTAAAAGACAGATATCATTTTTCGTGTAAACAATCGGCTTGTCTAGAGTTAATTTGACGGGTGAAACTGATGAAACTTTTGCTGCCTTTACCTGTAGCCCAATACAAACAAGGCACATCTGATTTTCAGAAATTTCTCCCTTGTAGAATGGTGATTGTTTGAAATCAATCTCAAGCTCAGATTTTACTTCGAGTGATTCATCAGAAGTGATGATATCCCCTCTTCCAACTTCATTAGGCTTGATTCCTTTCAGTGATAAACCGACTCTGGCTGGACAAACTGCACTCTTTACGTCATCATCATGCATTTGAATTGACTTTACCATAACATCAACTCCAGATGGCATATGTTTTAGATTGTCATATTGATTCACTGTTCCCTGTAAGACCTTCCCTAAAACCACTGTACCAACACCCTTAACATCAAAAGAATGATCAATTACAATCTGTGTTGGACCATCATTTGAAACTGGTGGAAGTTTTGCTAATTCCTCCTTAATGTTTGGTGAATCTATCTTTCTGTAGTTTTGTAAAACAGTGCCCTTAATCATAGAATTCAAACGGCTTTCATCAACTTCATAAGAATGGCTCAAGATACCATCTTTTTTCTTTAGCATATCAAGTGCAAGAATTTGTTCACCAGTGTATCTGTCAAGTGATGCAACATAGAAAATAACATACTCTGAAATATTTATTGCCTGCAACAATGGCTGAATTTTTTCTGGGAATCCATTTGGGACAACCCATGTCCGGATAATATCTGATTCTTTCCTGTCATAAACTGTAAGATCTGTCACTGTTCCTTTTTTACCAAAATCATTTGCAATTGTTTGTTCACCAAGAACAACAAAGTTTACTGATCTCATGGAAAAGACCTAAGAACAGCTGCATAACTTGCGAACCTATGGTTTTTTGGTTTTACCATAATTTGAGAATATTTTGATATTGTTTTTCCCCGTGCGCCTCTGTAGCCAATTGGTGTATTTACCCAATTCCAATTATCTGCAAGACGAAGAACTTCATCATCTGGACTATAGTAGTTTTTTATTTTTGTTGCAACAATTCTTTGCGCGTGAGAGCCATTTCTTGGGTTTAATGCATCGCTAGGAATAGAACCGCCAAAAAAATAAACCGCCTCAATAATTCCCTTATTTTTAGCATTTCTAGCAAGATTATCTATCATACTCAGAATTACATGTGCCCCAAGTGAATGCCCCATGAGCCTAATTTTTGTTTCTGGGCTTTTTTGTTTGAAATCGGTAACAAACTTTGCTAAGTTTCTTCCATTCTTGCCCGCTATGATCAGACCTGTGTGTAGAGCATGAAGTGCATACGAGATGTACTGTGCACCAGTAGTATTCGAGTCATAACTGTATCCTACAACTGGATTTTTGTAACCAAGATATGCTAATCTCTTTTTTGCAGTGACAAATTTTGTGAGTGCGCCTGGTGCATTGTTCCTCAGACCATGAATCATTATGGTAATCTCTTTTGCCCCAACTAATGCGTCAAAGCTTCGTTTCGGATACAAGTGATATGGTTGATTTTTTATTGTTATGCCAGAATCCAGATTGTAAAACCCTCTCGTGGATATACGTGGAAATATCTTCTTCAATTTAGATACCGAGTTTTTTCTTTTGTTCTTCTATAACAGATTCTTCCACCTTTTCAAAGAGTGGAGATATTTTCCCAATCTTATGACCCTGTTTTATTGTAATATTTGATATTTCATCAAAAGATTGTGCTGAAATATCACCATCCATTCCCAACTGCACCCATATTTTTTGTGATGATTTTGGTAAAAAAGGATAGATAACTATTGCCAAACTTCGAACTGCGTTTACAGATAGATACACACATGATCCTGTACCATGAGCTTTCTTCCATGGTTCTTTATGCTGAAAGTACTGGTTAAAATGAGCTGAAAATTGTAGT
>Ga0209753_1001244_pt1 | contig 10713 bp, 7 predicted proteins | sample METZYME_3_550m_FD_187550 | JGI IMG/M metagenome (GOLD analysis project Ga0209753, IMG submission 187550) | Marine microbial communities from oxygen minimum zone in mesopelagic equatorial Pacific - METZYME_3_550m (SPAdes) (version 2) | ecosystem: Environmental > Aquatic > Marine > Oceanic | place... | reverse complement strand
TTATTAATCTTATCGATTTCATATTCGGCCATTTTTCTCCAACTTCTGTCATTTCGGGCTTTCTCCAGGGAATTTAAAGCGACGGTTTTATTCCCATCTCCTTTACACCATTCTGCTATCCCTAATTCATACCATCCTCCACCAAAGTTCTTTTTTCTATCCACTGCTTCTCTCGCTGCATTTTGAGCAGCTTCACAATTACCCAATTCGTTATGTGCGTGTGCCAGCCTGAACCAGGACTTAGCATCTTTTGGATTTAATGCAACCCCCTTTTCTAAATTATCTACTGCCTCTTCAAATTGGTTCAATTCTGTATACACAATTCCCAGTATTAAATAACTTTTTGAATAACTTGAATCAATCTTGGTGGCAGTATTTAACACTTCAAATGCCTTAGTATATTCTTTCAAACCAATGTAGATTTCGGCCAAGCTGGAATAGGCTTTCACATAACTGGAGTCAATTTCAATTGCCTGATTAAATGCATCCAGAGCACCTTCCTTGTCTCCCTCCTTGGATCTTGCTAATCCTAAGGCAAACCAACATTTAAAAAAATCTGGTTTAATCTTCAAGGCATTTAAGTAGGATTCGATCGCGCTTGAAAGATTTCTCATCTTTGCCTCAATAACCCCAATCTGGTAATATGCCCTATAAAAATTGATATCCATTTCAAGGACACGATAATAGGCAGCCAACGCTCCTTCTAAATCTCCACGACGATAGGCGTTGTTTCCATCATTAAAAATATTTCTCGTAACATTGGCTATCGCTGCTTGTGCTTTTTCATGAAGTGGATTCAACTCAAGTGTTTTATAAAAATAATGTACTGCTTCATCAAAATCCTTTTCTCTGAATTTTACTAAACCCATACTGTAAGCCGCTTCCGAAAAATATGGAAATTGTTCCAATATAGTCCCAAATAATTGGAATGCTTCATCAAACCTTCCTCCTTTTAGTGCACGGCTGCCATCATTCATACTGGTATTAATTTCATTCATTTTATTAAAAGTTTCTATATATTGTTCACGATCTATTTCCACAGCTTCCCGTATATAATTTTGAGCTTTTTCCATATTCCCCAATCTGAGATTTAACTGAGTCAATTGAAACATGGCGGGTGCATATGTATTATCCAATTCCAGCGCTTTATTAAAAAGAGAATCCGCTTGTACAAAAGCACCTTCTTTTATTTTTTCCTGCCCTTCAGAAAATAATATTTCTGGGGATTGTGCACAAATAAAACCACCGATAACTATAAAAAGAAGTATACTTTTTACACATTTTTTCATTTATTTTCCTCGCTTTGAACTTGTGCCGAAGGCCGGACTCGAACCGGCACACCCTTTCGGACACTACCCCCTCAAGGTAGCGTGTCTACCAATTCCACCACTTCGGCAATTTATTTAAGTTAGAGCAAATGCTCCAAACCAATCAAATCTCTCAAGTCTGAACTAACCATCAAATTTTTAATAGTCTAGGTTACTGTTTTTCTGGAACTGTCGGCAATGAAAGATCAGCCCCGGGTGTAATGATCCGACTTTCTGCTTCTTTTTTCAGCAATGATTCCGTTTCAGCAACTGAGGGTGAACTGAAAAAACTGATTAACAAAGCCAACGTCATGAATATAATAACCAGCCAGGTGGTAAGTTTGCTTAATAATGAAGCTGCGCCCCTGCCTCCCATGATCGCACTTGTAGCACCGCTTCCAAATGTACCCGAAAGTCCACCTCCCTGACTTGCCTGCATCAAAATCACCATAACTAACAACAGACTAACCAAAGTATGAATCGTGATTAAAAATCCTTGCATGATATCTCCTTAATATTTTTCATCAACTTGTTGAACAATGGAACAAAATGATTCGACATGTAAACTAGCTCCTCCTATTAGAAATCCGTCTATTTCTCCCGTTTGGATAAGTTCTACAGTATTCTTCGGGTTCACAGAACCACCGTACAGAATGGAAACTTTATCTCCAGTTTCTACACCGTAGAAATTTCCGATCCAGGATCGAATAATTTGATTCGCTTCTTCAACCTGTTCCGGGAATGCATTCTCTCCCGTTCCTATCGCCCATACAGGTTCGTAGGCTAAAATAACTTTTTCCAAAGATATGATTCCGGACAATCCTTCAGTTAATTGCCTAACGAGAACACTCTGGGTTTCCACTTTTTTTCTTTCCTGAGATGTTTCACCGATACAAAATATAGGTTTCATCCCGCATTCCAATACCGCCTGAATTTTTCGATTTGTCCACTCGTCTGATTCACCGAACCTATGGCGACGTTCAGAATGGCCGACTATCACATATTCCACACCACATGTTTTTAACATCTGAGGTGAAACCTCTCCTGTGAAAGCTCCCTGTTTTTCCCAGTGACAATTTTGTGCCCCAAGAGAGAAACCTGTTCCTTCCAGAAGTTTATCCAATCCAAACAGGCCTGGAAAAGGTGGGCAGAATATAACTTCAGTCCTTTTTATATCCAAAAGTAAATTGACGATTTTTGTAAGGAAAGACCGGCCCTCAGAAGGGGTTTTATTCATCTTCCAGTTTCCGGCTACTATATTTTTTTTCAATTATTTCCTTTCAATACAAAATCACTTGAATTATAATGTATTTTTCTTAATTATTTTTCAACAAATTAAACAAAAGAATGTTTATTGTTCTAATGCAAATAATGCAGGTAATTGATTCCCACTTAGTAGTTCCAAGGATGCTCCGCCTCCGGTTGAAACATGAGACATGTCATTATGCACACTAAATTGTTTGACTGCAGAAGCAGTATCACCTCCTCCCACTACAGTAATAGCTCCTTCATTTGTTGCTTTTACCATAGCCTGAGCAATTTCCCTGGTTCCGATTGAATACTCTGGCACTTCAAAAATTCCCATGGGTCCATTCCAGATGATGGTGCCTGATGATTGAATTATTTCCGAAAATTGTTGAGTGGAAGCAGGACCCACATCGACACCCATTTTCGTTGATGGAATATGATCAAGTTTCATAATCTTTATATTTCCTGGTTTTTCAGATTTCTCTACACCGATAAAATCACTCGGAAAAATCATGTCTATCCTCTTTATCCTTGCTTCTTTTAAAATGGATTTTGCTATATCAATCATAGTATCATCTACTAGGGATACACCAACATCATGACCTTTTGCCTTCAGAAAAGTAAATGCCATCCCTCCTCCAATTATAATAGAATCGGCATTTTGTATAAATTGATGGATCAATTCAAGCTTTCCTCCAATTTTTGCACCTCCCAAAATTAAAGTCAGTGGACGTTTTGGGTTTCGGGTCACAGAATTCAGGAATTTTAATTCTTTTTCAATCAGAAACCCCATTCCTTTTTGGCTAAAATTTTTAACTACGCCCACGTTGGACGCATGAGCACGATGAGCAGTACCAAAAGCATCATTGATGTATATTTCCCCGTGTTTGGACAATAGATAACTAAAATGTTTATCATTTTTTGTTTCATCATCATGGAATCGAAGGTTTTCCAACAAATGTACTTCACCTGGCTTTAATCCCAACGAAACATCTTTGGCATCGCTTGAAACACAGTTGTCTGAAAATTTAATGGGCATCTCCAGAAGTCCTGCCAGCGTTTCACCTACGGGCATTAAACTCATTGCAGGATTGATTTGTCCTTCTGGGCGGCCTAAATGGGATATGAGAACTATAGAAGCTCCTTCGTTCAAACAATGTTTTATTGTAGGCAATGCAGCTCTAACCCTGAAATCATCAGCAACTTTTCCATTCTGAATAGGAACATTAAAATCCACACGAATAAGAACCCGTTTTGATTTTAAATCAAATAATGTAAGTATTTTCAACAAGCGAACTATTTCCCCTGGCTTTAATCTTTCTTCTTTTCCAGTCTCGGCGTACTGCAACTAATTGCAAAAACTGATTGAAATCCCTTCTCCTTTAATATGACGGCACACGCAGACATGGTAGATCCTGTTGTTAAAACATCATCGATAATCCCGATTGTTATTCCTTTCATCGGCTTCTTTACTTCAAACGATTTATCCATATTTTGTTTCCGTTCTATACTGGATAACATTGTTTGAGTTTCTGTGTATTTTTTTCTCTTCAGAATAGAAGGATCTACTGGAACTTCCCAAATAGACGATAATCCCTTCGCAATCCATTTCGCCTGATTATACCCCCGCTCTCTTTTTTTAACAGAATGAAGTGGAACCGGTATTAAGAAATCCAAATCTCCAACCTGAGTCAAAGGTAACATATTTCCTAAATGATGTCCTAGCTCCCATCCCAATGTAGCCCTTTCTTCATATTTTAACGAATGTATTACCCGTTGAATTTGCTCATTAAAATACCATCCCGAATAAACTCCGTCCAACCCTTCAGAGTGAGAAAGATTTTTGACCCAGTTACCCAAATTTGTTTCTTCAAAACTCATGAGGCACTGGGAACAGACACTATCACTCGATCTGAAGATTCCTTCATTACATACCAGGCATTGGTTCGGGAAAAAAATATCCAGGAAAAAATGACGATAATCAGAAATTGATAAACTCACGTTAAACCTATTCACCTTCTAATGACTGGAAAAATTAATTGCATTATCTCTACTATTCAAATATTTTCTAAATAAGAATCTCCTGTTTTTTAATTCAACCTATTCTCTTAATTTATACCAATGCCCCCTGGAAAAATAACACAAAAAAAGCGCATTGACTTTCAGGACCTTATGCTCTATAGAGTCCACGAAATCCTATTAGTAGCCAGTCCGTATGATGCGTTTATTTTGGAAGAAGATGGAAGATTAACGGAACAAATCCTCCACGAATATATTGGAATGAATTTCAATTATGCACCTCGAGTTTGGCAAGCAAATTCAGCCAAGGCTGCATTGGAAATGCTCTCAAAACGAAAGCTTGATATTGTCATCGTTATGATGAGGATTGCAGATATGAATCCGCTTTCTTTCGGTCTTAAAGTCAAAAAGATGTATCCGAGAAAACCGGTGATCTTGCTTGCCTTTGATGAATCTGAAATTAAACAATTATCTGAGGAAGCTCTTCAGAATTCAGTGGATCGTGTATTTTTATGGTCAGGAAATGCAAATGTATTTCCCGCTATCATTAAACAGATAGAAGACAGGAGAAATTCAAAAAGAGATATTTTAGAGGGAGACGTGCGGGCAATTATCCTTGTGGAAGACACATCAAGATACTATTCCCTCATGCTTCCCTTCATATATCGGGAAATTATGTACCACACAAAACACCTGGTGGGAAAAAGTTTAAATGATACTCAACGTCTTCTTCATTTGCGGGGACGGCCAAAAATCCTTCTTGCAACCAATTATTCAGAAGCAAAAACATATTTTAATCGGTATCAATCCAATATTTTAGGAATCATTTCCGATATTAGGTTTCCCATGAATGGAGAAATGGATTCCGAAGCTGGAATTAAATTTATTGAATACGTAAGAAAAAAAGAACCGAATATGCCGGTTATGCTTCAATCTACAGATGAAAAACACGCAATAAAAGCTCAACAAATACATGCCGTATATTTAAATAAACAATCAAGTACACTTCTACAGGACCTCAGGAAATTTATTCTGAATAACTTCGGTTTTGGGGATTTCATTTTTCGGAGCAAAGCCGGTAAAAAACTTGCTCGGGCTTCTGATTTAAAAACTCTTCGAAACCGATTGCTCCGAATCCCGAAAAATTCATTAGCATATCATGCTTCCAGTAATCATTTTTCTAACTGGATTGCTGCACGGGGAGAATTTGACTTGGCAGCAATATTAAAACCCTTAACAATCAGTGATTTTAAAGATATTGATCATCTGCGCTCTGAAATGATTCAGTCCATAAATGAAATTCTTGATATCCAGCAAAAGAGTCAAATGACTGAATTCACTTCCGAAGTGAGACCACAGGAAACAGATTTTATACGAATTTCAACCGGATCCCTTGGAGGTAAAGCCCGCGGACTCGGATTTATGAATTCCGTCATCACAAAGTCCCATCTTCAAAAGAAATTCCCAAATGTGAATATCCGTATCCCTCGATTAGCTGTTATAGGAACCGATGAATTTGACCAATTTATGAATGACAACAACCTCTGGGTAAAAGCTTTAAATGCTCGTTCCAATAGTTCAGTCGAAAAGCTATTTTTACGTAGTAAATTACCTAAAACCCTTCAAAAAAAACTGAAAACTTTTCTTTCTGAAGTGCAATATCCTATTGCTGTACGTTCTTCAGCTTTATTGGAAGACTCTATGTATCAACCTCTGGCAGGAATGTATTCAACCTACATGCTTCCAAACACAGCAAAAAATAAGGAAACACGATTTAACCAGTTATGTGAAGCAATAAAACGTGTGTATGCTTCAACATATTTTCAGGAGCCGAAAACTCTGTTAAAAAATTCAGTTCAGAAAAGAGAAGAAGAGAAAATGGGGGTAATCCTTATGGAATTAATTGGTCAAAAGCATGGTTCCCGGTTTTATCCCACTCTTAGTGGAACAGCTCAATCCTTAAATTATTATCCCGTATCATACATGAAACGTGATGAAGGGATTGCAACAATTGCTTTAGGAATGGGTCGAACAGTTGTGAACCGAGAAAACGCCTTGCGTTTTTCTCCGAAATATCCCACAATTCTCCCCCAGTTTTATTCGGTAAAAGCAACAATCCAAAATTCACAAAATTCGTTTTACGCATTGAATCTTAACTCAAATAATAATTTTCTTAAATATGGTGAAAAGGGTAATCTGAAATCCTATGATCTGGACACTGCAGAAAAGGATGGGACTCTTGATTGGGCAGGAAGCGTAGTCTCTCTGGAAGATAACATAGTACGAGATTCCTTACAGTATCCAGGTACACGGGTCATCACCTTCGCACCTGTCTTAAAATGGAATTCATTTCCTCTTGCTGAAATCCTTGCTGAAATCTTGAAAATTGGGAAGAAATCTCTAGGTGGTCATGTGGAAATTGAATATTCTGTAAATCTTTACAAAGATATTGATAAACCTCCTGAATTCTGTCTTTTACAAATAAAACCAATGCTTTTGAGCACACTGAATATTAAGAAAGATTCTGCCTTCATTAATGATAAAGATATTATTTGCAAAAGTGGTGTGGTCTTGGGCAATGGAAAAATCGAAGGAATCAAAGATATCATTTTTGTTAATCCCAAAACATTCCGTACTGAAAATACTATCAAAATTTCCAAAGAAATTGAATCGTATAATAAAAAACTGGGTTCTACCCAACCATATATTCTGGTTGGTCCTGGGAGATGGGGCTCAGCAGATCCATGGTTAGGGGTACCAGTGAACTGGACACACATTTCCGGAGCTAAAGTAATCATTGAACTTGGGCTTGAAGAATTCCCTGTTGACCCTTCATTTGGAAGTCACTTTTTTCAAAATGTTACTGGAATGAGGATTGGATACTTTACAATCAATCACAAGGGGGATCAGGATTATTTTAATATGGATTGGATTCACCAGCAAACTGTAAAAGACAAAAAGACCCACACAGCTTGGATTCAAACCGAAAAATCGTTAATAGTAATGATCAATGGACAAAATGGCGAAGGTATTATACAGCGTCAACCGGATATTATTGAGGAAATTATGGATGAAGAACAATCAACTGGAATTTAAGGTAATAAGAAACTCAGCAGACATTTTTACCTTATGAAACAAAAAACGCCTCAGAAATTCTGAGGCGTTTTTTATATATTTAATTAACTATTTGGTTAAACAACACCCTGATCAAGCATTGCATCTGCAACTTTGATGAACCCGGCAATGTTTGCACCTTTTACGTAATTGGTGAAGTCACTTTCCTTGCCATGAGTTACACAAGCATTATGAATACTCTTCATAATATCGTGAAGTTTATTATCAACTTCCTCCCTGGACCAATTCAATCTCATGCTGTTCTGGCTCATCTCCAAGCCGGAAACAGCTACACCGCCAGCATTTGCCGCTTTACCGGGACCGTAGAGAATCTTATTGTCAAGATACACTTCAATCGCTTCAGGAGCTGAAGGCATATTTGCACCTTCGGACACACAGGAACATCCGTTTTTCACGAGTATTTCCGCATCTTCCTTGTTGATCTCGTTCTGTGTTGCACCTGGCAGCGCTACGTCGCATTTCACTTTCCATGGACGTTCGCCTTCCCAGTATTCCACACCGTATTTTTCTGCATATTCACGAATCCTGCCGCGTTTTACATTCTTCAAATCCATCACATACGCTAGTTTCTCACGATCAATTCCATCTGGGTCATAAATAGAACCGGAAGAATCAGATAGCGTTACAGGTTTTCCGCCAAGATCCAGAACCTTTTCAACCGAATATTGTGCAACATTTCCCGAACCGGAAATTGCAACAGTTTTTCCTTCAAAACTTTCATCCCTGGTTTTCAACATCTCATTGGCAAAATAAACGCATCCATACCCTGTGGCTTCCGGACGAATTAAGCTTCCGCCCCAATTCAAACCCTTACCTGTCAGGGTGCCGGTAAATTCATTTCGGAGACGTTTGTACTGCCCAAACATAAAACCAATTTCACGCCCGCCTACTCCGATATCCCCTGCCGGCACATCCGTGGCAGGACCAATATGACGTTGCAGTTCGGTCATGAAAGACTGACAGAAGCTCATAACTTCGTTGTCAGATTTCCCTTTTGGATCAAAATCCGATCCGCCTTTGCCTCCTCCCATTGGAAGGGTAGTTAAACTGTTTTTGAACACCTGCTCAAAACCGAGGAATTTCAAAATACTAAGATTAACAGACGGATGAAATCTCAATCCGCCTTTATAGGGTCCAATCGCAGAATTAAATTCCACTCTGTATCCGCGGTTTACTTCGACTTCACCACGATCATTACTCCAAGGTACCCGAAACATGATGATCCGTTCTGGTTCAACCATTCTCTCCAGAATCCTTGAATGGAGATAATGGGAATGTTCTTGCAAAAAGCTCCAAATCGATTCCACCACTTCGTGCACTGCCTGATGAAATTCCTTTTCACCAGGACTTCTGGAATTTACAATGTCCATAAAAGATTCAACTGATTTGTACATAGAAATACACTCCTTTAATGATTTGATAAATATTCGGGAAAATTATTAAAATTAATTGAACAAACATTAACTAAATTAAGTAATAAAAATCATTAAATTTTTATGCTATTTTGGTTGGTTATCCTTCCGGTTTAGTACCTGCACAATTTTGGCGGAGTAGCTCAGTTGGTTAGAGCAGTGGAATCATAATCCACGTGTCGGGGGTTCAAGTCCCTCCTCCGCTACAATAATTACAGTAATCTTCACAACATGCTGAATTATTCTATATTTTTTTGGTCATCGCTTCAATTTATCCAGAGGAATCAATTTGGAGCAGACAAAAACACCATGCTACTTATGGGTATACCATATACCAAAAATGATTGTAGAGACAAGGGTACATAATCCCTATAGATTATGCGGGTAGGATTTAAAGTGTTTTTTCATCTAAATGAACTTTCATATAAAAAATACATTAAATAACTAAAGAATTTTTATTTCTTTTCTGCTCAGTTGCGAAATGATTTCCTCTTTTCCCGCATTAAACATAAACAACCTATTATCAATAAGTTTTTTTACACTTATTGAAAAACCCATACTATTAAGATAATTTAATAATTCAAAATCTCTATTCCCATGAAGTTCGCCAGTTATCCAAAGAATACTTAGAAGAATTTCATCATTTAGGCTAGATAAAATATCATATTCTGCACCTTCTGTATCAATCTTCATTAAATCTATTGAACTAATACCAAGCTCTTCAATAACATCATTAATATTTCTAACTTCACATTCAGTATAAGATTCACTTTTATTGCCTTCACCTTCAGAATAAAACGATACTCCGCCAAAATTTTCAGAGTCATCACTTAAATAAACTTTAAAACTTCCATTTTTAGAACCAAGCCCAACATTAAAAACTTTAATATTGCTATATTGCTCGGTATTTTTTATTAAAATTTTATAGTTCTCTAGTAGTGGTTCAAATGTATAAATAGTTGCGTTAGGAAATATACTTGCTAAGTAAACAGAAGTTATTCCAATGTTACCTCCTATATCCAGTATAACCTTAGGTTTTATTTTTTCTGGAAAATAATATTCTGACTTATACCTTGATTTTAATAATATTTCATAAATTAAAGTCATATCACTAGAGCTAGTTCTATAATAAACTTCTTTACCATTCCAATTGTATGATTTAAGATTATGAGTCTTATTTCTAAGACTCATCGCAAAATCAAAGGACAGAGACCTCATAAAATATTTTAATTCTTTACTATTCATGGTCTTTTAGATTCCTTGCTTAAGTTTTACTCTGAATCCTTCAATAAATAGCTCATCTATATTACAATCAATGAAATCAACTACAGCATCTTCTGGTGTTCTTACAATGGTCCTACCATGTAAATTAAAAGAAGTGTTTAAACTAACACCATAACCTGTAATATCTTTGAGCGCCGTTAAGTACCTATAATAATTAGGATTGTCTTTTTCTTCTACAAATTGAGGTCTAGCTGTACCATCAACATGAACTGCGCATGGTAGGTCTTTAATGAACTCTTCCTTCATTCTAAACGCTATGGCCATGTACTTGTGTGAAAAGCTGTTCTTAAAAAGTCTTTCTCGCTCCT
>Ga0209753_1001241_pt1 | contig 10725 bp, 8 predicted proteins | sample METZYME_3_550m_FD_187550 | JGI IMG/M metagenome (GOLD analysis project Ga0209753, IMG submission 187550) | Marine microbial communities from oxygen minimum zone in mesopelagic equatorial Pacific - METZYME_3_550m (SPAdes) (version 2) | ecosystem: Environmental > Aquatic > Marine > Oceanic | place... | reverse complement strand
CTCGTGCCGCATCCCGATCGTGAACTCGTCCGACGTGCCGTTGAAATAAAACTTGACCTCAACCTGGTCCTCATCCAACGGGTCGTTGAAGTTCACAGAAATAAAATGAATCGCCACCTCGTCGTGAATCCGGCCGTTGAACCCGATACCCCCACCTGGCTTTGGAGTGGGCTTGGGGGTCTCATCGGGAAAACCACCCAAGTCGGCGTTGGCATCCGCGACATTAGCCGCCTTAGGTTTACCTCCGCCCGCACCCGCGCTGATGAGAAAGCCGGTGCCTTCCTCTGCCCCTCGGATCGTCACCTTGGCCGTGCTGCCGGAGAGGATCGCCTGCCGACGGGCCGCCGCACAGGCTTCCATCACGGCGTTGAGGCTCTCGCCAAGCGGCGTCCGGTTGCCCTGCACCATTTTTGGCACGCCGACCGCAATGATGATCATCATCAGGCCCATCACCACCATCAGCTCAATCAGCGTGAAGGCCGAAACAGCTGCACGGCCCCGGTTGGCGCGACGCGGTTTCATCACCGGGCGATATTGTTGGTGATCGTGAAGAGCGCCTGCAAGATGCTGAACAGCAGCCCGCCCACGCCGACAGCCATCATGATGATCATCGCCGGCTCGATCAGGTTGGTCATCACCCGCAACTCCAGTTCCAGGTCGTTTTCATACGTGATCGCAAGGTTCTCCAGTGCGCCCGGTACGTCGCCGGTTTCCTCCCCGATACGTACCAGATCGATCATCAGCCTGGGAAAAATGCCGCTGCGGGCGAGTGGCTCGGCCAGTGACTTGCCATCGGTCACCGCCTCGCGCGCCATGACAATGGAGTCCTTGATGATGACGTTGGGTACCACGTCGCCAGTGATCCGCAACGCGGTCAGCACCGGCACACCGTTGGTGAGCAACGTGGAGAGCGTCCGAGCAAACTGACCGAACAGGTTCAGCCGCATCACCTTGCCCAGCACCGGTAGGCGCAGCTTCATGTCGTCGATCTTCCGACGACCGTTTGGGGTGGCCTTGTAGCGGACGATGAGGACGACGGCCGCCAGCACCACCACCAGCAGGACGATCCAGAAAACCGGGTTGATCGCCAGCTTCCCAACACCCATCAGAAACAGGGTGGACTTGGGCAGCGTGGCGTTGAAGCTCTCAAAAATCTCCGAGAATTTCGGCAGCATGTAGGTCATGAAAAAAAGGATGATCACAAACCCCACAAGGCAGACAATGGCCGGATAAATCATGGCCGAGATGAACTTTGACTGTACCTCGGCAAACCGCTCGAAGTGCTTGGCCAAGCGCCGCAACACCTGCTCGAGGGCGCCGCTCTCCTCGCCAGCCCGTACCATGTTGATCGACATTTCGTTGAAGATGACCGGATGCCTCCTCATCGCCTCGGAGAGCGTCTTACCCTCCGTGACGTTCTGCCTCAGTTCCATAGCGACCTCCTCGCTGATGCCCTTGCCGGAAATGCTGATCATGCTGTTGAGCGCCACCGACAGCGGCATCCCGGAGCGTAGCAGGTTCGCCAACTGCAGCATCCACGTTGCCGAGTCCTGCAACTTGGGCTTGCGGCCTTTTCGGCGGAACCGGAAACGGCCGGAACCTCCCTCCTTGATCGGCTTGATCGCGGTAACCTTGGCTGCGCGGGCCGACTTTTCCTGCTTTGTCTTCGCTGCCTTGCCCTTGGCCGGCTGAATCGACACCGGGTACAGCCCGTCGCGCTGCAATTTCGACGACGCTCCGGCGCGGTCCGCCGACTCGAGCACGCCCTGCATCACCTCGCCCGAACGGCTCCGCGCCTTGTAACTGAATTGTGCCATGAAAAAACCGCCGGCTGGCCAATCGGCTCCACCGGCACTCGGGTGGATGAATCACCAAAAAGGGCGAAAAGTTGCCGAAAACCTCCCCCTCGGCCAAGCGCGATCAGCCCAAAAAACGGTGCTTTCCAACCCGGAAAACCCCGGAAAACGCCTCTACCATGTGCTGCTTGGCCAATTCCACTGCGCCCGGCAGCTGCTCGCCCCTGGCCAAAAACGCCGTGATCGCGGCCGAATAAGTACAACCGGTGCCCGGCGGCGACATTCCCTTGGCCCTCGGTGCCGAGAGCAAAAACTCCTCCCTCCCATCGTAAAACAGGTCGATCGCCTCGGTGGTTTTCATGTGCCCGCCTTTCACCAGCACCGCACAACCGAACTGTTCGTGGATCGCCCGGGCCGCGTCCCGCATCTCTTCCGGCTCGCGCACTTGCCGCTTGGCCAAGGCCGCGGCCTCGTCGAGATTCGGCGTCACCAGCTTGGCCAGAGGCAGCAACCGCGCACTTAAAGCCAGAGCCGCGCTTGGCTTCAAAAGCGGCGTGCCGCTACTCGATATCATCACCGGATCGATCACCAACTGCACCCGCTTGCGCTTGGCCAAACATTGCGCCACCGCATCGATGATTGACCGCGAGTACAGCATACCGGTCTTTACCGCGCGGATCGGCAGGCTGCTGAAAACGCAATCCAATTGCGCTGCGACGACCTTGGCCGGAGTGGGGTGAATCGCCGAGACGACGCCGGGGTTCTGCGCCGTGACGCACGTCACCACGCTGGCACCGTGCACCCCGAGCTTTGTCATCGTCCGCAGATCCGCCTGCAGACCGGCCCCACCGCTGCTGTCGGAGCCGGCGATCGAGAGCGCTGCAGGTTGGCTCGGCCGTAACGCCATCACATCGTCAACACCAACAAGACAAATGTCGCCAAGCCAGAGAGCTCCGCCACCTGCTCAAACGGGGCCAACGGCTTGCCGCCGCTGAAAAACTTGAAGTGATTGAAAATTATGGAGCTCAATGCAAACACCATCACCCAAGGCGTCAGGAACAACGCCAGGTACATGTGCGTCCGCCGAATGAGTTTACTCCAGGCAATTTTTTTCATGGTCTGTCCAGGGCCATGCCGAATTCAAAACTCCACACACCGTAAGCAACCACCAAAAAAAAACCAGATTCTCAAGCACCTTTGTCATCAAGTTTTTCTGAAGAGGCCAAAATTGGGCTTGCAAAGACGAGGCTAATTTGGAAGCTTCCGTGGCCTTTTTTGAGAAAAGAGGATTATTTTGAAAGCTGAATTAAGTGAAAAAGCGTTGAAATTGGTTGGTAATCCCAATGTGTTGATCAATCTGATCTCGCGTCGTGTGCGCCAACTGAACTCCGGCGGCAACCGGCCACTAATCATGGAAACCGCCGGGTTGAGCACTGCTGAAATTGCCCTCACCGAGATTGTGGAGGGTAAAATGAAATGGGAAACGGATCTACCGAAGCCCAAGAGAAAGAGCCGCCGCCGGGTTCGCAAGGCCTGACCGCGACAAAACGATTTGACATCAGCCAGGGGCCAACGTCCCTGGCTGTTTTTTTTTGATGGAAACCATCCTCACCAACTCGAAAGCCCGCCACGAGTATCACATCGAGGAAACCTATGAGGCAGGCATTGTCCTCACCGGCACGGAGGTGAAATCGCTCCGCGCCGGCAAGGGGCAGATTCGTGACGCGTTTGCCCGCGTAGATAATGACGAGGTGTGGTTGTACAACGCACACATCTCCGAGTACTCACACGGTAACACCGCCAACCACCAACCCAAGGCTGCCCGCAAGCTGCTGCTGCACAGAAGAGAGATTCAGAAGCTTTTCGCCATCGCCGCGATCAAGGGCAAGGCGCTCGTGCCATTGTCCTTCTACTGGAAAAACGGAAAGGTGAAGGTGCAACTGGCCGTTGGTCGGGGAAAGGGCGTCGCCGACAAGCGCGACACCATCAAACAACGCGACAGCGATCGTGAGTTGCAGCAAGCCATGATGCGCCGCCGCTGATCCACTCCCACTAGGCCCAAGCCGGAGTTCACTTCGCCGACTCGATGTTGACGGCCTGCACTTTGAATTCCGGACACCCGGTGAGTCCGTCAGCGGAGGAACTCAAGACGCCATTCAGACCAAGCTCAGGGAAGTGGAAGGTGGTAAAAAGATTGCCCCTACGTAATTCCGTGCTGTGCTTAGCCACCATCTTGATTTTCTTTCTCGGACTGGAGAGCCAAACCGGTGAACCATCGTCGATTCCCAATCCAGCCGCATCATCCGGGTGGATTTCCAGATAGTCCGTCGAACTGTATTCGTTCAATGGAGTTCGGCGGGTCTGTGTGCCGGCGTTGTAATGGAACAAATGACGGCCTGTGATCATGATAAATGGATAGTCGTCGGAAGTTTTCTCGTTTGGCTCCTCAAAGCCTGGCGCGGCGAAGTGGCCAAGGCCCCGATTGAAAACGGTTTCGTGCATGACCATCGTGCCGGGATGATCCAGACTCGGCGCTGGCCATTGAATTGCTTCTGGAGACTCTAATCGTTCATAGTTAATCCCGGCAAAATTGGGAGTCAGTGCGGCCATTTCATCCCATATATCCGACACGTTTCGAGACGAAACAATGGGGCGCCCCATCGCCTCCGCCAACTCAGCGACAATGAGCCAATCCTCCTTGGCTTGACCGGGCGGCTCAAGCGCCTTGCGGATTCGCTGGATACGGCGTTCGCCATTGGTATAGGTGCCATTTGATTCTAAAAATGTCGCAGCCGGCAGGATGATATGCGCGAGCTTCGCAGATTCAGTCATGAAAATATCCTGCACTATGAGCAGTTCAAGTTGACCCAAGGCCTCCTGCACGAACTGGTTGTTGGGATCGGTATGGGCAATGTCGGAGCCGATCATGTACATGCTACGCACATTCCCTTCCTTGATGGCGTGGAGCATTTTTGGATATGTCATGCCCGCTTTAGTAGGCACCTTTACCCCCCAAGCGGCGGAGACTTTTTGCTGTTGTTCAACATCATCGGCAGATTGATAGTTGGTATAAACATTGGGCAACGCGCCCATGTCACAGGAACCCTGCACGTTGTTTTGGCCACGGAGCGGGTTGATTCCTGTGCCGGATCGACCGACATTACCGGTTAGCAGAGCCAAACTGGCCAGAGCCATCACACCCTCGCTGCCGTGACTGTGCTCCGTCATACCGAGCCCGTGGACACTCATAGCGGCATCCACCGAGGCATAAAGTTTGGCCGCAGCTTCCAATGTCTCGACAGGAATCGTTGTCAACTCAGAGCAACGTTCGGGCGTCATCTCCGCGATCATTTCCTTGTATGGCTCAAGATTCTCTGTACGGGTTTCCATCCATTCCGAAGACGCCTCCAAGCCATCGCGAAGAACTATGTGCGCCATGCCCTGGAACAGGGCAACATTGGTGCCTGGACGCAGTTGCAGGTGGATGTCCGCCATTTGCGCAAACTCCGTGCTGATTGGGTCAGCAACGATCAGTTTCATGCCACGTTTACGGGCTCGCATAATGCGAGAGCCTGTGACCGGGTGGCCATGTATCGGGTTGCAACCGGAGGCCAGCAACAGGTCGGTGACATCAATATCCCCCACGCTATTGGTACCGGCGCCGGCACCGAAGACCTTCATCATCCCTTTCACGGTTGCCGAGTGACAAACGCGGGCACAATTATCGACGTTGTTGGTACCGACAACCGCCCGCATCAGCTTTGAACCGAGATAATTTAACTCGTTGGTCGAGCGCGAGGAGGTAATTATGCCCAAGGCATCCGGACCTGACTCTTCAAGAATCTGTTTCCAGCGCTCGGTGATGAACACGTAAACTTCCTCCCACGAAGCCTCGCGGAATTCGTCATCGATCGACCCACGAATCAGCGGTGTAGTAAGACGTTCCTTATGGTTGACGTAGGCCGAGGCGAACCGGCCCTTTACACAGGCGTGCCCGTTATTCACAGGCGAGTCGGCGGCCGGCTTCATCGTGATCAACTGGTTCCCCTTGATACCGGCATCGAACTGACAACCTACCCCGCAAAATCCGCAGGTGGTTCTCACCCATTTGTCGGGATTTCCCGCGGTACGCAGTTGCTTTTCTTCCAACGCACCAACCGGACATTCATTCACACAGGCGCCGCAGCTCACGCAATCTGATTCTTTAAAAGATTCATCGGCGCCAGCAATAATTCGGCTATCAAAACCGCGTCCATCAATTGACAGCGCATGGGTCACCTGCAAATCGTCACAGGCCCGGATGCAGCGCGAACAGACGATGCACTTGCTCGGATCAAAAAAGAAAAAAGGGTTGGACGAGTCGATCCCACGCTTGACGTTTGACGGCTCATTGTCGTAGCGCACTTCACGTAAACCAACCTCAGCGGCCACATCCTGCAGTTCGCAATTGCCATTGGCCGAACAGGTCAAACAATCCAGCGGGTGCTCGCTCACATAAAGTTCAACAATCCCTCGGCGCAGCTTCCACAATTGATCGGTGCGAGTGCTCACCACCATGCCATCTGTCGCAGGAGTGGTGCAGGACGCGGCCGTCCCCGGGCGTCCTTTGATCTCTACCACGCACATCCGGCAGGAGCCAAAGCCCTTAAGTTGCGGTGAATCGCACAGTGATGGAATTGACAGGTCGGCGTCCCGCGCCACCTGCATGATCGTTTGTCCGTCATGGGCGCGGATTTCTTTCCCATCAATCGTGAGGCTAATGGAATCAGTACTCATGTCATTTCTCCGTATTGGCCGCAAACGCTTCCGGCCATTTCTCCATGGTGGAGCGAACTGGATTCATCGCCAGTCCTCCCAAGGCACAAAGTGAGGTGTTCGTCATCACTTCGTCTAAGTCAGTCAACAGGTCTCGATCTCCATCGGACTCTTCACCGGTGCCGACGCGATCTAAAATCTCAAGCGCCCGTCGCGTGCCAATGCGGCAGGGCGTGCACTTGCCGCAACTCTCCGCCGCGAAAAAATCCATCCAATGGATCACCTCTTCGCGTGGCGAAAAATCCTCCCCGTAACACACGAACCCACCGTGGCCCAGTAAACCACCAGCTTCGGTTAACCCTTCAAAGGACAATTCTACATCGTCCAATTCCTTGGTGCGAAATACGCTACCGAGCGGCCCGCCGACCTGAACCGCGGTAACCCCCTCAACGCCGGAATAGTCGCGAAGCAACCCACCCACCGAGCCCCCGAACGGCACCTCGACACAGACCGGCCTCTGTACCTTGCCAACGATTTGCGCCACGACTGTGCCCCGGCTCTTTTCCGTGCCAATGGCCGCGAGAGCCTCGGCGCCCTCCCGAAGAATCGCCGCCGCCATGGCCAAAGTCAGCACGTTGTTCACAATCGTCGGTTTTCCGAAAAGCCCTTCCTGTGCCGGGAACGGCGGCCGGGCTCGCACCTCGCCGCGACGGCCCTCGAGGCTCTCAAGCAGCGCCGTTTCCTCGCCACAAACATAGGCGCCTGCTCCGACGTTGATCTCCATGTCGTACCGGTCGCCGAACAGCCCTGCGGCGCGCGCATCATCGATCGCCCGCTGCAGTATCGCCCTCGCCTCAGGGTATTCACTCCGCAAATAGACATGCCCGTAGGTTGCGCCGATCGCCTCGGCGGCGATGAGCATTCCCTCAATCAACGAATGCGGATCACCCTCGATCAACATGCGATCGATAAACGTCCCCGCATCGCCTTCGTCGGCATTCGCCACAACATATTTGACCGGCGACGTTTCCTTGGCCGCCGCACGCCACTTGAAGCCGGCCGGGAAACCCGCCCCCCCGCGTCCACGCAAACCGGCTTTTTCAACCACGTCCAAAATTCCTGCCGAGCCCAGCTCACGCGCCTTGGCCAACCCAACGTAGGCCCCAAGCCGCCGCATGCCATCCAGATCGTTCGGATGACATTCACCCAGGCGCCCCATCGTGTATCGCGTTTGGGATGTCATCAAATCCAGCTCTGCCACTGGTCCAAGATACTTATTGTGCTTAGCCAAGTCGCCGGAAGCCACCGCTGCGGAAATGGACCCCGATTCGTCCTGGTTCACGGGACCAAACGCCACTCGCTGCCCACCGGCATCGACCTCAACCATCGGCTCGAGATGGAACAACCCCCGACTCCCCGTCCGAATCAAAGAATCCCCCTCACCGATCGATTCAGCCAAGGACTTGGCCAAGGACTCACTGCCCAACTCCCGACTCGCCGTGTCCATGCTGACGAAAAACGTGGTACCACCCTCGACTCCAGTCTTGGCCAAGGGCTCATTAGCCGGTGCGCCCTCTACTTTGATCGGGCCACAGGCACAGCGACCCGTACAGTGGATCATATCCACCTTGGCACCACTAGCCTTCAAGTCATCAAACATGCCAGCTGCCCCGCGCGAGCGACAAGCTTCACCCATGCACACTTTGACACTTGAGGGATCTTTTGTGAGATCAGAGTAGTACCCGATCACGCCTCGCACTTTAGCAGCGGTGGTGTTGTGCTCTTCAGCGATCTCCCGGACACGATCGGCACCCGGCATGCCGTTGGCGGGAATCTCCTTGCGTAATGCCTCGAGCAACTCGTGCCCGGGACGGGCAGGGTCCCACGAAAGTGAGCCCTGTAAACCGACTGGATCACCGGCTGCTTTGGGCTCTATTCCATTACCGGATTTCATTCGATTAATTCAATGAATATCAAAAAAAGTATCCACTGAAGGAGAGAGATTCTAGAGCAATAAAAGGCTCAAGGCGAGTCAGGAGTCGCCGGACTAAATCTTGAAGTTTTCCGGCCAACGGGTTTCGACACCGCTCTTCCGGATGCGCTCCTGAAAAGAAGAGAGAAGTTTGGCACTTTCCCGAATCGCCCGTGGTTGCACGGAATTCGCGATCGAGATGGCAGCCAAATGACCAGCGACTTCACCGATGTTCCACTCAACTGGATGGAGCCGATAACAGCCGTTGGTGATATGCGTGGTGCCAATATTTTTACAGGAAGCGATGAGGTTGTTGACTCTCTGCGGAATCAGGGCACCTAGAGGCAACTCAAATGGCAATGCCCCGAAGTCAATGTAGTTGTCACCTCCCGTGCTTGGATGCAGATCGATTTGGTAATGACCAACTCCGACCGAGTCGTGGTAGCGTTTCCCTCGAACTTGGTTTTCCTTTATGCCCAGCATCAATGCCCGGTTTTCCCTGCCGCAATCCTGCTCAACAATTGTGATCAGCGCCTTTATCCTTCTCGCCTCACGCACGTAGGGATACTTGGCCATGCCGTCATCCGTTCCCATAACATCCTTTCTAAGTCTCAAACCAGGCCAACCCTCTCCTCCATCATCTCTCGGGGCCTCGGTTTGCAGCCAGTGAAGCAGCGACAAACTCAACTGCTTGGATCGAGCGATATGCCGGTTGCGTTCCGCGTCTGAAACGCCGACAAGGTTGCCAAGGAAATAATCATTTTGAGGCCAGTTGATCAGACTGATGTCCCTAAAGCCGCTCCCTGGCTTAAAATTTGACTGGGCGAGGATTCGCCGATAGGTCCAGAGATTGATAACACCAATCTTGTGTGGTCCCTTGGGATTGAATCCCAGCTGCTTGGATGCACCACTCGACGGATGCGTGTAGGTGAAATCAAGCAAACGCCCTGGCCATGCGGGTATCAAATCCGGGATATACCCGCTCCAGAAATCGTACCCTTTCGGCTTGTCGATCACGTGTTCCGCTCCATCAACATGGTCAATTGCAAAGCACGTGGTAAACGCCTGTTGATTTCCCGGGGACGCCCTATCCGGCATGTGCAGTTCGCCGGTCTGTTTTTTGCCCTCTGTACCGGTGACATGCTCGCAATTGGCCAAGGGTAACAAGTCACCCAGTTCCGTTGCATCGGCAAAGATCGAACCGGTCAAGATAAGCGAATGCCCGGTCCCCATGTTGAACACCTCAACAGAGCGAATATTGTCACTAACCAATTCAGCGGCAATCGGTTTTGTTTGCATCAGCAACGTCAGTTGCCCGTTGACTTCAAACGGAGCGAGCAGTGACTCCAGGCAGGCTAGGGCAACCCTCGGCTCGTGGCATAGGCGGGATACCGAACCGCTGCCGGGATTGAAATTTTTCACCTGCTGCACCTTGTCTGTGAGCGGGTAGTGGCGGCGATAATAATGCCGGATTGCGCTACGGAATTTCCGATAGGTGCGAGTACAGCCGAACGATTCAATCCAACGATGTTCATCGGGCGGAACCCCCTGTGATGTCAACTGACCGCCGATCCAGTCAGTCTCCTCGGTCATGACCACTGCCAAGCCGGAACGCAGGGCTGATAACGCAGCCGAGCAGCCACCAAGCCCGCCACCGATAATGACAAGATCAGCCATTAATTCCTTCCGCTTCGGCTTGGCCAATCGACCGGGAAGGGAATTGCACCCGGCCATCCCAACCGATGTAACCCCCAACCCGGCACTCAACCTGACGATGCTCTCCCGCCGATTCATCATTTCCCGCATCTTATATATTTCTGCCATAAACCATGAAATTCAAAGTGTAGATGTTCTCATTCCCGGTTCTTTAACTCCTTAAGCTCAGGTTAGCATGTTGCCCGGACCTAAGTGAGCTAGAAGCGCGACCAACATCAACCAAGCGGAAGTCAAAAAAGCTGTCTCATGGTTGCGCTGAGTCTATTGCATTTTGGCCAGTGCGTCGGCGAAGGCCTTGCCGATTTGGCCGAGGACCTTGGAGGAACCCAGGTAGTGGTAGGCAGCGTTGGAGATACCGGTCTCCAGGATCCGTATTTCCTCCTTGGTGAAAAGATCGGCCTTGTAGGCTTCCACAAGTTTCCTTCTCTCATCGGCGCTTAGGGTCTTGTCATTGCCCAGGCTCCGGCGCTTGGCGTTCACCTTGCC
>Ga0209753_1001239_pt1 | contig 10755 bp, 6 predicted proteins | sample METZYME_3_550m_FD_187550 | JGI IMG/M metagenome (GOLD analysis project Ga0209753, IMG submission 187550) | Marine microbial communities from oxygen minimum zone in mesopelagic equatorial Pacific - METZYME_3_550m (SPAdes) (version 2) | ecosystem: Environmental > Aquatic > Marine > Oceanic | place... | reverse complement strand
GATCATCCCAATTCCTGGCCCGGAGAATTTCCGGATGCTTGAAATCATCATTGAATGGCCGGGACATCAACCATATTTCTGCTTCAGGAAAAGATTCCCGCACATTGAGGCAATTGTCAGGATGGTCGTCCACAAACATAATTTTTTTTTCCTCTTGCTGCAATTCCCGAATAACATCCGCTTTTGTCTGTGCTGGATGGTCATCATAATTTACAAAACCGGCACAGTGTGCAGAGTCAAATTTGAATCCTGCATTTAGTAAATTTGTTTTTCTTCGCTCCAGACAATCCGGTGGAATATTTGTGATAAAATGCACAGGATATGCCCCAAATTTGGCGTTGAACTGTTCTGGATCTACCATAGGCCGGAGTTGTTCAAATTCAGGACTATGGACAAAATTGTACCATCCTTCATGAACTTGTTCCTTTGTCAGCAAATCTGAAAACCAGAAACTTTCCGTTTGAAAGTCTTCCGGGATATCTAACTGATAATAATCTTTGATTGCCTTAATGAAGCCTCCTTCAAAGTCCAGTAAAACACCATCAACATCAAAAAAACAACAGTACATCGAATTTTTCACCTATGGAAAAAGCAAAGTTACAGAAGGCTGAAAATAAGCTAAAGATCATCCGAGTTTACAAGGATTAACTTGTAAAAGATATAACAAAGATTAAATTGATGGGATAATTTCGAATCTTTTTTGACAAGAGCTTGTTCCAGCCCCGCTCGCTGTAATAGTGACCAGACATCTTCCGAACTGTGTCTGCATCTATTTCCTGGTACATGAAATTTTCAACTTTTTCCAGGGAAGAGCTGAAAACCAAGATTCCCCTGATGCACCACGAGGCTTTGACGGGAGTGTTTTTTGGGTTCGCGAGTCTGTTTTGTGTGACTAAATATGTCAGAGAACAGCTAAACATTAGAAAATGGAATCATAAGTGTTTTATTAATAAAAGTAAAGAGTTTTTGTTAGAAATTAAACTTTTTTCGACTGATAAAAGTAAGATGAAAGACTGCAACAAAAAGTATAACTAAACTGGAATAATAACATGGGTGATAAAATTATCTTTTAGAGATATTTTTATTTCTGATAGAATAATGTGCTAAAGTTAAAATTATATATTCCCGATTACAAATTCCTAACTGACAAGATTTACTGTGTTATTTAGCCTACCACCACAAGTTCTGATCATTCTGGTTTTTTGTCTGATATTTGCTCTCACTTTCCATGAGTACGGCCATGCTTATATAGCACATCTTTGTGGAGACGATACGGCAAAAATGGCAGGTAGAATGACTCTAAATCCAATTGTGCATTTAGATTTTTTTGGCGGTTTGATGGTACTGATAGCCGGTTTTGGCTATGCCCGTCCCGTACCAGTTAATCCAAGGAATTACCGTATCCGCAACGCAGATTTTTATATTGCATCTGCAGGTCCCATGATGAATTTACTGTTGGGACTTGGTGCATCTTTTCTGCACAGCTTTCTAGTACAGAATAACTTGATTCTGCTGGCTGGGGTGCCAGTTCTGGATCCGCTTAAACTGTTTATCTTCATTAACTTTAATCTTTGTCTCTTCAACCTGATTCCACTCGGTCCACTTGACGGGAATTCTGTGTTCCCTCATTTTCTACCCTCAGACTTAAGAAGACGTTTCCAGAACTGGAATTACCGTTATGGCTCGCAAACCTTAATAGGGCTGGTAATACTGAGCCTGTTATTGCCGGGATTTAGTGCTTTTAGCTGGATTTCGTCCATCAGCATAAGCATGACTAACGGACTTCTTTGAATCGCTTCTTTTTGATTTTCTGTAATCCTCAGACACAATACCACTTGGTTAAAATAATTAAACATGACTTTTAATGACTTAAAATTACTATTTCTCAGTTATTGTAGTAAAGAAGCCGACACTCCTGACAAACAGCTTTTTGGCTTGGAATATGAAAATTTTGTGTTGGTTCCAAACAATGACCATAAGGGAGATTCTTACCATCCGTTGCCTGTTGATGGCGATTCCGGAGTTTCCGGTGTTTTGGAAAATTTGGCTGAACTGACTAAAGACAGTGATGATCCACTGGAAAAAGTGTTTGAAAAAGAAATGCTTTTGGGACTAATTAGTCCAGCAGGAACAAAAATAACGGTTGAACCCGGAGGACAAATCGAACTCTCGGACGCACCAAGAAAATCTCTTTTAGAAGCACATAGCTCCTTACAGGCATACTTAAAGCTGCTTAAAAAAGCGGTTTCTAGTTTTGACGGAAGGCTTTTATTTCATGGCGTGCAACCGGTACATTCTTTGGAAACATTGCCGTTTTTTCCAAAAAACCGTTATAGGATAATGTATCCACACATGCTGAAAACCGGATCCCTCGGACAGTGGATGATGAAAGCATCTGCTGGCGTACAGGTCAGCATCGATTATATTTCCATAGAAGATTTGCAGAGAAAATTTGTTTTTCTGAATCGACTTTCACCTTTTTTGACAGCCTTATTTGCCAATAGTCCAATGATTATCGGCAGCCCCAGCGGGTATCTTTCTTATCGCTCGCATATTTGGGAGAACACGGATAATTCACGATCCGGACTCCCTGAAACTTTTTTGAGTGACAATTTCCGTTTGGAGGACTACATAAATTGGGCATTAAAGGCTACACCTTATCATTTGATGCATGAAGGCGAAGTTGTGCAGACAACAGATTGGAATTTCCAGCAACTTTTAGAGGGGAAGCATCCGGACCTGAAAATAACTCCGGAAGACTGGGAAGACCATTTAGGAATGCTGTTTCCGGACATCAGAATTAAAAACATCCTGGAAGTGCGTGTTGTGGACAGTGTGCCTCCTCAATACGCTCTGGCGGTTCCGGCACTTGTAGGAACATTGCTCTATGATGAATCAGCTTTTTCTTCTGCACAATCGATACTTATGGACTTGCCGCGGGATGAGTTCAAATTGTACAAGAAAGCTGTGTCAAAGGATGCTTTGCAGGCAGAAGTCAATCGAACAAACTTCGCAAAGACAGGAAGACAGCTGGTAGAAATAGCCTTGCAGGAACTTGGATCAAAAGAGGAAAATTGGCTATTGCCTTTTTTTGAACTCTACACCAAAGAGGGACGAACGCCGGCAGACGAGAGTTTAGACCTGTTCCGGAAGTGTGGAGAGAATCCTGACAAGTGGCTTGCGAAAGTATTAAATAACTCTGATTACTGATTAGGCCAGGCCACTTGTTTAAATTCGCGCTCTTGCTTTATTGCGGAAGGTTTTTTGTCTTCAATCCCGCGAGTCACTTTAACAGAGTAATGCCCGTCAGATTCCCCCGTAGTACCTTGTAATACAGGGGTTCCGTTAATCCTGATTGTGACCAGACCGTCTTGGCCATGCAAAGGCAGCACCTGTCCTACTTCCAGCTTCCCTTTTGTTTCACTCAAGTCCGCTTTCCCCAGTTCGGCTACAACTGAATGTTCTGTCCTTTCCAAAATATCAATGAAATGTTGTTTAACATGAGGAAAGTAATATTCCATAGATTCAGGCGCAATAATCCTGTTGTTTTCAAGAGGACTAACAAGGGGTTCCAGACCAGAAAATGGCAAGCAGAGCAAAATCTCTGATTGTATGTCTTTCACTCTAAGTTGAATACGTCCTGCAAAACAATATTCGTACGGCTGCATGACTTTTGCCCGGTGAGGATAAATTGTTACACGTTTCAGATTAAGCTCCACTTCGGCAATATTGAGCCAGCTTTTTTCAAAGTCTTCAATCATGGGATACACCAAAGCAAGTAAATCTTTCTGGTGCTCTCTCATCAACTGAACCATGGAAGAACGTCCCAGCGTTTTTTGTGCCTTTGTGTTCAAGACCAACTTTAAAAAAAAAGTATTGTCTACAACGAGCAGTCCACGGCTCTGGTTGAGAGATTCAAAGATATAGATTGGCTGTTCAGAAATGGAACTAAAAAAATTTTCAAACCGCAACTTTTCCACACTTTCCGTAGAAACCTCAAACATCAGGTTCATTTTCGCGTAAAGCGTGTCCTGTAAAAGGGTAGCCCATCTGCGAAAGACGACATCCATTAAGCTGAAACGCCCTGTTGTAAGGTGAGCCTCAGCCAGCTCAAAAGGTTTTACTGGAATGTCAGTTTGGTGAAGCATAGTCTCAATTATTCCTGAACAACACCAACAATGCGAATGCCGAGTTTTTCATTGTTGATCTGGACAACTTCCCCGAAAGCAATCGTTTTACCGTCAAGGACCAAGTTTACTGGTTCCCCCGCAACTTTGTCGAGCTCAATAATGCTGCCATAAGTGATCTGTGTGATTTCTTCCCCTGTAAGCCTTGTACGCGCCATTTCAACTACAATTTCATGAATGAAATTTAACAGCATGTCAGAGCCTGAAGGAGCCTCTGACATTTCTGCTACTACCGTTTCATGTGGTATCTCAATCTCAGTGTTTTCAATTGAAGAAATCTCTTCATGTAAAACTTCGCCTGCCTTATGGATGATCTTGGATATGATGTTGGAAGAATCGGAAGAAGAACCAGTATCAGCATTCAACTGACTAGAAATGTCCGATGTTGTTTGTGCTCGTTCTTCATCACGTTCTAGTTCCAATACCTCATCAACCTTAGATGAAATTTGATCTAATTTTTCATCAAGAACTGCAAATTCAGCTTCTGTAGATTCAAGAGAATCCATTTTTTCGCCCATTTCTTTAAGCTCATTCATAGTATCTGCTTTTGTTTCAGCGTCAGCAAACCACTCTGTTGCAGTTTCTTCATTAGAATCTTCTGTTTCAGGTTCTTCTGAATCAGCAAGTTCGATCTCATTGTCTTCTTGATCAAGGACAGTGAGCTCAGTTTCTTCCACGTCATCCAAAGCATCCATTCCAAGTTCCATTTCCTCTGTATCTTCTCCTTCACTCTCTTCAGTAATCTCAGGATCATGCAGCATCTCCATAACATCAGACGACTCTGAATTTTCTTCCACAGGGACAGAACTTTCATCTGCTTCTTCTGTAGATACAACCTCTTCTGCTGAATCAGGTTCTCCATCTTCAGGAGCAGATTCTTCTACATTTTTACTTTCTACAGACTCTGCCTTATCTTTCGATGTAGAAACGACCTCTTCCGTTGAATCAGGTTCTCCATTTTCAGGAGTAGATTCTTCTACCGTTTCATTTTCTACAGATTCTGCTCCATCCGAAGATATAGAAGAGACCTCTTCCGCTGAATCAGGTTCTCCATTTTCAGGAGTAGATTCTTCTACCGTTTCATTTTCTACAGATTCTGCCCCATCTGACGATTCTGTCATTTCCTCCAAATCATCGGATAAATCCAAATCATCCGGCAATTCTAAGTCTTCTGTTTCAGTGCTTTCTCCAGAACTTTCTTCATCGTCAATTGACTCTGATTCATCTGATTCAGAAGCCACTTCACCTTCTCCGGTAATTTCAACCTCAGACGAAGCATCCTTACCAGTATCTACTTTACTTTCGTCTCCACCCAGTTCATCAAGCAAGCTTTCTACTGAATCGTTGTTTTCATCTTCAGCTTCTTCCTCTTCAAAAACCATATCTTCTTCTCCTTCTCCAGATGCAACAGTTTCATCGTCGTCATGAACATCTAATTTTAAATCTTCAATAAGATTTCCAATCTCGTCCATGCCAAGATCTATTTCCTCGTCATCCGGACCACTATCAATTTCTTCGACATTCGGCAATGTATCAGCCAAATCTACATTAGCAAGTCCATCAGAAGAATCATCACCGCTTAGTTCATTATCAAACAGATCTGCGTCACCTGGTTCATTCAAAATATCATTCGGACTATCTTCGTCAGATAGTTCTATTTTATGTTCCCCAGGCTTTTCTGCCATTGCTCCTCAGCTTCGACGTTTCTCTTTACCAGAAACAGAATTACTTACTGAAACGGGATGTATACTTGAAATGAAAATCTTGCCAAATTTTAGTTTTATCATTTCCCGTAAATGCTCCGCTTAAAAATGCCATATCAGGCTTGGTTTTCGCAAGTCTTTTCTGAAAATTTTTGATTTTTTTAGTAATTTCCAGTTTAGAGTCAAAGGCATGAATTTCTTTTCAGAACTTCTTAATCTACTATTTTCTTCAAAATGATCAAATCATTGTTTAAAATGAGCATTTTCTGCAAACTGGAATTTACAATCTCATCACCTTCGGTTATGATGATGCTTGAACGTGGTAGCAAAGGTTCTGGATGACTACGACAGCTAAATTGATTTCACAGATATCATAACACATATGGAACTACTTAAAAAAATTTTTAGTTCTGCAGATTCAGACAAGGAGGTACAAGCCATTCTTGCCCATGCTGAAAGCCTACTGGAAAAAAACTTCTATGACTGGGCGGCAGTAGAATTTAACAAAGCACTGGAATTGAATCCAAAGATTGCTTCAGAAACTGTTACCAGACTGTTCCAGGAAATGCAGGGTGGCGGGAATCCTGACGGAATGATAAGTTTAGGTGTAAATGTCCTGCAAATGGATCCAAAAAACGTAGAGCTGGCTAATATACTAGGAAACACATATCGCAAGAAGCATGACTGGAAACAAGCAAAAAATATGTACCACTACTGCCTGAAGCATGATCCTGATTTTAAATATGCTTTTTATAATTTGGCTGCATCTGTAGCAAAACTGGAAGTCGCTGATGGCACGGCTGTCTCTGCCATTGATGAGTTTGAAAAAATGTCCGACTTTGTGCTGCCTGACATTAAAGAGGGACTAGATAAATTAATTGAGATGCAGCAGAATTTTGTGAATGACCCGGAAGAAGTCAGTGAGGATGGGGGTGCAGGGAAACAAGAAGATACAGGAGAAATACCTGTGGACGGGAGCAAAGAGGACGATAAAACGGAAGTCAAAGCTGATGATGAGAAGGATGGAGACGAAAGTTCCGATGAAACAAACAAAATTAATCCTTCGCAAACTTTTAAATACATCGTTTCCAATCTTGAGGCTGAAAGCAAGGAAGAAAAGGAAGCCTGTTTCACTTTAGGTATTTATTGTTTGCAGCAAAGAATTGGCGACATCGCTCAGCGTTTGTTTAAACGCCTGCTTATGCGTGAAAAAGGGAATGTCGATCTGCGTTGCTTCCTGGTGCTTGCAATTTCACTTGATGGTGATACCAACAAAGCAATAAAAACTTTTCAGGGCATTCTAGGCAGCAATCCGAATCACCGCTACACTAATGTTAACATGGGGATCCTCCTCAAACGGAAAGGAATGATCCAGCAGTCACGCGTTTGCTTTTTCACAACCTTCAAGCTCCTTGAGAGGTCCAAAGGGAATTATGATGTCAGTGCAATCTTGGAAAAAGCAGAAAAACTTTATGAGGAAGGTCATGAGAAAAAAGCTATTGAAATTTATGAACCCCTTGTGCCAGAGATCACATCCGAAGAACTGCTGAACAAAATCGCCCAGTATAATGTAGAAAAAAAATTATGGGATAATGCATTTGAAATTTTTAGACGAATTTTACACATAAACCGTCAAAATAAAGAGGCCCGTGAAGGTATTAAATCAATTCATGCTGCGTATTTGATGGTCTCAGGAAACTATCTTAAAAAAAAGGATCCTAAAAATGCATTACTGGCAATTGACAAAGCTCTAAACATTGCCGCTAGCAAAAACCTGATTCAAAAAGCGATCAGCCTCAACCGGATACTGAAAAATGAAAATAGAACAATAGAACTGGAAAAGATGCTGGAAGCATTCAAGAAAAAAGAGATTAAAGGTAAAGTTCAGGAGAAAATTAGTTTAGCGGAGGAGGCTGAAACAAAAGGAAATTTTAAAGAGGCCATTAGTTATTATGAACAGGCAATCAGGATCGAGCCGCAAAACAGCACGCTGAAAAAATTAGTTGACCTTTGCGTTCGTATCAAACGTCCGGATTTGGCAGAAAAAGTAACAAATTGGTTCAATAAATATCAGCACTCTATTGAAGAAAAAAAGAAGGTACAAGCTCGTGAGGCATTCAGGCAAAGTGAAAAAAATGAAGAAGAATTTCAGAAAGATGGAGAACCTGATTCAGCAGAAGAGGTCGCATTTACATCGTCAGATGAGGCAGAGTCTGTAGAAAGTGAAAATGAAGAAGAATCTCAGCAAGATGAGACTTAATGCGTAATAAACGAGGATATTTAGGTGACTTACAAGGTTTTATAAACTTGGATTCTTTGGTGGATATTGTTTCCAACAATGTAGGAATTCTTATTATTCTAGCAGTGTTCATGGCTATGTTTTCGTTATTAGAAAAAAGTGAACAAGTACCAACAACAGAACAATCCATAGAAAATATTGAAAAACTAAAAATTCCCTGGTCACATGTTTCACAAAAAAACAATCTATTGCTTTTGTTGCGAAATGACCGTTTATTGTTCTTTGATCGTGCATTAGTTTATCAAAGGCTAAAAAAATATCTCTCTGGCAGTGACCCTTTACCGACAAACATCAGCCTGGATCAATATTCCATTGAACTCACAGCCGGTGGTGGACATGCACACTGTCTGGAATTTTTCCCTTCACCTAGAGCAGGACAATGGTGGCATCAGGTTTCTCAGCACAATGGATTAATGCAAACTTTGATGAAAAAATATCCCACAGAAGAAAACTACTTTTTTTTCTGGGTTGATCCGGACAGTTTTGACCTGTTCCGGGAAATAAGGAAATCTTTGTGGGAAAAGCGTTTTGAAGTAGGTTGGAAGCCGGTCAGAATTGAATCACCTTTGCGTTACTGCAGTGGAGATGATCAAACAAGACGTTTTCAACCACAGTAATAGTATGCTCCAAACAGTAAATATGCTCGGCACTAAAAAGATAGCTATTTCAGCAAGCGATAATACCTTGATTGCAAAGTTGGTTAAGCAAATTCGGAGCTACGTGCAGAAATATGGTACTGGCGAAGATTCTGAACTGCTTGAACAAGCAATTTTTGATCTCCGGAAACACCAAGAACATCATAGACGTAAATCAGGGCAGCCAGTCATTATACATCCACTTCGTGTGGCGAACTATATCTGTCGAGCAGGACTGGATGCTCCAACCGTTATTGCAGCACTTCTCCATGATATTATTGAAGACACAAAGATTACCCACAAGGACATCCATAAGCGCTATGGGGCCTGGTATGCTGATATTGTCAAGGGGTTAACTAAAATTAAAAATCCGGAAAGCTCAAAAAACCGGGCAAGGGATGATCTGGATGCAACATACCAGCGAATGCTGAAAACCATGGCGCAGGATGTACGCGCATTGCTGATCAAGCTGTTTGACCGACTCGATAACATGAGAGACATGGAGGCCATGCCTCGTGATAAACAACGGCGAATCAGTCTTGAAACTTTAAATGTATACGTGCCATTAGCCGAACGTCTGGGATTGACCCAGATTTGTCAGGAACACACAGAACTTTGCTTCAAGCTACTATACCCCAAAAGATATCAGAGGACCTTGGCGGATATTGATGAATTAATAAAAGCCCGTATTTCAACGATTAATACAATGAAGTTTTCTTTGCTAAAAAACCTTGAAAATCAAAATTTTGCATATCATAAAATTGAACCGCTTTTTGTTCATCCTGCTTCCAGAATTCAGGAAAGAGGCCCTGTAGATCATGTTTTGAAGGGATTCAGAATTATTGTCGAAAACAGTTTGGCCTGTTTTCAAGCATTGGGAATACTGCATACCAGTTTTTTTGTTATTCCATTGAAAATCAGAGATTATATCAGCAACCCTCTCTGGAACGGTTATGAGGGAATACAGACCGAATTAATGATTGAGGGTGAGCAGACATGCATAGAGATTGTCTCTAAAGAAATGCTGAAAAATAATCAGTATGGGATCATGGCTCATTGGCAAGGAAGCCCAACCGAGATTGCTGACTATTACCGAATATACCTCAGTCAACTGGATCAGCTGGCAGGTGACAAAGAAGTTCGCATGCTCGAAGTAATGAGCTATGTGCAGTCTGACCAGGTTCAGGTCTATAGTCCAAAAGGAGACATGTTTGTTTTTCCAAAAGGTGCAACAGTGCTGGATTTTGCTTATGGAATTCACACAGATCTTGGCAGTCACTGCATTGGTGCTCTGGTGAACCCTTCTTCTGTTGGAACAACTAATAAAAGGGTCCCACGTGAGCGTCAGTTATTTGCAGGAGAAGCATTGCAGATTCTTACAGACCATGGAGTTCAGCCCAGGGAGGAATGGCTTGAACAAGTCAAAACTGCAAAGAGCCGGGCCCAAATTAAACGCGCTCTTGAACAGCAAAAAGTAATTAGCGCTAGAAATTCAGGACGGTCATTATTAGAGCGAAAGTTACGAGAGAATGGTGAAGATCAGAGTGCGGAAAAATGGATTAAATCCAAGGGTATGAAAGAGGCATTGCAGGCTGAAAAATTGTCAGCCAACAAATTTCTGCAGGAAATTGGATTACAAAAACGTCCATTACAAAAGTTTCTCAGAAAACATAAATTGCTTGAGTTTGAAAATACTGGTCGTTTAAAAGAGATGATAAGCTCAGAATTTTGGGAGAACATATTCGGCGGTGACAAAAACATTTTTTTGATCGAAGATGTCCAGAGCCCCTTAATTCGACTGGCAGGTTGCTGTTTCCCTATTCCCGGAGACAAAATCACAGGTTTTATCTATGAAGACAAGGAAATAGAGATTCACCTCGCAGACTGTCACAAAATAATGCGTAAAAATAAAAAGCCACCGGTAGATAAAA